>ERZ1026850.268-NODE-268-length-34296-cov-8.700680_pt1 | contig 34296 bp, 29 predicted proteins | sample MGYA00380155_ERZ1026850 | MGnify/ENA primary metagenome ERZ1026850 (study PRJEB33269, sample SAMEA4719791) | human gut metagenome | biome: human-associated habitat; feature: organic feature; material: feces | place: Cameroon | collected 2013-10 ... | reverse complement strand
CAAAATACACAATAAAAATGTGGTTACATTATTGATTTTTAATATACTTTTCCATTTATCCCAGTTTTTATGTACAAAAACACAAATAACTCTGCATTGCATGACATCTGAATATTTCATTTCACCCACGAAAAAAAGACTGCCTATCCGCCAGTCTTTCAAAAAATATTCAATTACGCTTTGCTTATATCAATAGACGCATTTCTTCAGTAAATAGCTCGCCGGAGGTAGCATATTCAAAGTTCTTTCGTGGGTATTGGTTCACCCAATCTTCAATACACTGAACCTCTTCCTCCGTCATATTTTCAAAGGACGTTCCTTTTGGTGCCTGTCTTCGAACCATCCTGTTTGTATTCTCATTTGTTCCACGTTCCCAACTGCAATATGGATGACAATAATATACTTTCGTTCTATTACCTCCATATACCGACCGCTCAATGCCGCTACAATCTGAAAACTCTGTACCATTATCTACCGTAATTGTTTTAAACACTTTTCTAAAAAGGTCTTTTCCCCATCTTCTTTCTAGCATATCCAGTGAATCAACCACTGCTCTAGCAGACTTATCCCTTTGCAGAAATACATATTCCCGTCTGGTCTTTCTTTCTGTTAATGTAAGCAATGTTTTTTTCGAATTGCCTCTTCGACCAACTACACTATCCATTTCCCAATGTCCAAACTCTTTTCGGAAATTAATTCTTTTCGGTCGTTCCTCAATACTTGTTCCTCTTTCCAGTCGTTTCTGAATATGAACTTTCTTATATGTACGTTTCTTCTTTCCTTTTATTGGAAGGTCTTTATTTGTCAGACTTAAAAAAATACCTTTATCAATATAGTTATAAACTGTTTTTTCACAAATACTGACTTTAAATTTTTTATCCATGCCAGTCCGCCTCATCTCACCAATAAGCGCACCAGGACTATAATGTTCGTCTACTATTTTTTGTTCAATATAATTTGCAAGCTCAATATCATTTCCTATCTTAAGCTGCGTTCCTCGTACTTTCAGGTTCTCTTCAAATTTTCTTTGAGCCATATCTGCACTATATCTTTTCACATGGGTAAGCTCCGTAGTAAGATGGTCATATGTTCCTCTCTTCAATTCATTATAAATCGTGACCCTGCTTACATGCATGATTCTGGCTATTTCTGATTTATTTGTATGAAACTTTAGAAGTTCTTCCAATCGAACCCTGTCCCGCCATTTCAGCTGTCTAAAACCTTTCATAATCACGCCTCCCTCTTTTGTATAAATAGAATATCTTTTTCAATTAAATAGTAGTCTACCAATCTGCTTTTGTCAAATTCCTTTTAACAAATGCAAATTAATAGACTACTGTAAAGTATTCTAATATAAGATTGAATTTTCTTTTTCTAATAGCGGAAGCAGTTCACCCATTGCCATTATCTTAAAATATACGCCATGGGCTTTCTCTATGTCTCTCAATACCGGCTCTTCGTCCAAATAATTGTAATTAATGTATATAATAACGCCTTCCGTATTTAGGCACCATGCCCTGACTCTTTTTCCGAAACCGTATTGCTTTATATCTTCTTTAATCCTTACTATCAAATCCTCTGCATCAAATTGTACGATTACTCCATCTGGTCTTATAAGTGACATCCTACTTCCCCTTTCTTTTTATTTTATAGCCATATATTACTACATTAACAGTGTGCCGCCAAGACACAAAAAAAAAGATGCATCAGCTATTACACTAATGCACCTTTTATTATTTCTTCCTATTTTATTATAACTTTGGTCCTCTTGGTTTTACACGCTTTGTAAATTTATTTGCCGGTGTTATTACTGGCTCTATTATATCTTCCGTTGTGTTTTCTATTATGCTATCCTCCTTTTCTCCCATATTAAGAAGTGCGTCTAGCTCGGCAAGTCTTTCTAATTTTTCTGAAAGCTCTGCTTCCTGCAGAAACGGTTTGTTTACCTCTATCTTTGCCGTTTCAAGCTGATGTTCCACGTTAGAAAGTTTTGTCTGTGCTTCTTCCAATTCCGCCGGCATTGCTTCTAAGGCGTTATTTATACGGGTAAGATTACCAAATGGATCCACGCCTATTTCGATAGGATGACTCATATCGCCTTTTACATTCAGTACAAATTTCCTATAGAAAGCATCAAATTTAACTTTAAGCGAAAATCCAAGATATTCCCCAACATCCACACTGGTATCAATATCTTTTGCTTCTTTGCATATAGCAATGAGAGCTGTTCCCGCTTCTTTTTTATCACTATATTCCTTACCACAAACAGTTATTGCAAAATCCTCTTTTTCCAATGGCTTATTCCTTTTATACCTTTGTATGTCTTTCGAAAAGCCTTCTATACTTTCTTTCAAATGAGCTATCTGCTGTGGATAATGCTGTGTAATATTATCTTCCAGGCGGTACTTCTGACTAGTGTGGTTAGCCTTCATCAATTTTAAACGTGAAACCTGGATATCCAAGTCCATCTTTTCCTTAATATAAGGATTTCCTGTAGCAAGTGCTTTTACCTCTGCATAAGAAAGAGCTGCTTCATCCACGTCTTCACAACTTCTTACCGGGGATTTGCTGGTCATAATTTGTCCAATAAATTTCTGCTTATTTTCTATAAGCTGCCAGGAATAGCTGTCAAACGTTCCCTCTGTAACATAGCGGAATATTTTAACCTTTGCATTCTGGTTTCCCTGTCTTAAGATACGTCCCTCTTGCTGCTCAATATCAGATGGTCTCCAAGGTACATCCAAATGGTGCAATGCAATAAGCCGGTCCTGTACATTAGTACCTGCTCCCATTTTTGCCGTTGAGCCAAGCAAAAAGCGAACCTGTCCACTTCTTACCTTTGCAAACAGTTCCGCCTTTCTAAGTTCCGTATTCGCATCATGTATAAATGCTATTTCATTTTCAGGTACTCCTTTATCCATCAGCTTCTCTTTGACATCCTCATACACATTAAATGTTCCATCACCTTTAGGTGTAGATAAGTCACAGAAAATAAGCTGCGTTGACCTCTGTTCCATGGTATCCTTCCATATCTTATATGCCCGTTCAACACAAGCTGCAGCTTTGGAGTTATCATTATCCGGAAGCATATCATTTATAAGTCTTTGGTCAAGTGCCAGCTTTCTTCCATCATTTGTAATCTTAAGCATATTATCAACATTAGATTCGACCCTTTTATCCCTGACAGCCTCTGCCCTCTCTGCAAGCGCTGCTACCATATCCTTTTGAAAATCACTCGGTTTTAATACTACATTTTCATACTCCGCTTCCGGAACTGGAAGATTTAACATGTCCGGGGTCTGAATGTCTGCACTTTCTTTAAAAAGACTGATAAGCTCCGGTAAATTAAAAAATTTAGCAAATCTGGTTTTTGCTCTGTATCCGGTTCCCTCCGGAGCAAGTTCTATCGCAGTTTGTGTTTCACCAAAAGATGCAGCCCACGCATCAAAATGTCCTAACCCTAATTTCTGCAATGTATTATACTGCAGATATCGCATATTTGTATACAACTCTGTCATACTATTGCTAATAGGTGTTCCGGTAGCAAAAGTTACTCCTTTTCCACCTGTTATTTCATCCAGGTACTGACATTTAGCAAACATATCAGAAGACTTTTGTGCTTCTGTTTGTGCAATTCCTGCCACATTACGCATTTTTGTATATAAGAAAAGGTTTTTATAATTATGGCTCTCATCTACAAATAATCGGTCAACACCAAGCTGCTCAAAAGTTACAACATTATCCTTACGGCTCTGATCATTCAATTTATCAAGACGTACTTGTAAGGATTTTCTCGTTTTTTCCATCTGCTTAATGGTATAACGCTCTCCGTTTTCAGACTTTGTCTGCTCAATTGCAAGTTTTATTTCATCTATCTGTTTTTCAATGATGGCTGTTTGTCTCTCAATAGAAAGCGGAATTTTTTCGAACTGTGTATGTCCAATAATCACAGCATCATAATCACCTGTTGCAATACGGGAGCAGAATTTCTTACGGTTCGCAGGTTCAAAATCTTTCTTCGTAGCTGCAAGGATATTTGCTCCGGGATATAACCGCAGGAAATCACTTGCCCACTGCTCCGTCAAATGATTAGGTACAACAAAAAGTGACTTCTGGCACAATCCAAGCCGCTTACTCTCCATAGCTGCCGCTGTCATTTCAAATGTTTTTCCTGCACCTACACAATGTGCAAGCAGGGTATTATTACCATATAAAATATGCGCCACTGCATTTTTCTGATGTGGTTTTAATTCAATATCAGGTGTCATTCCCGGGAATTTTAAGTGTGAACCATCATATTCTCGTGGTCTTGTAGAATTGAAAAGCTCATTATATTTTGCCACCAGTGTCTGTCTACGTTCCGGGTTTCTGAATATCCAATCTTTAAATGCTTCACGAATAGATTCCTGCTTCTGACTGGCAATGGTAGTTTCTTTCTTATTTAGAACTCTCTTCTCTTTACCATCTTCTTCAATAGTATCATACACCCTGGTATCCTTAAGATTCAGAGAATCTTCTAATATCTTATATGCATTTACCCGGCTTGTACCATAAGTCATATTAACCAAAGCATTTCCCCAGTCAGCATTTTTTCCCTGTATCTTCCACTCACCGGTTATATTTGAAAACTGTACTCCTATAATATCTCTATTTAATAAATGTGCCGGCGTTTCAAAAGTATCACGCATGAAATCTTCAATATATCCAGCATCAATCCATGTAGCACCAATACGCACTTCTATTTCAGAAGCATCCAGTTCTTTAGGCTGTACCGCTTTAAGTGCCTGTACATTAATAGCATATTCCGGATGATTTTCCACATAAGTGCTGGCAATCTTCAATTTTTCCCGTATATTTCCACTCAAATATTCATCCGCTGTCTCCCATTCATCTGTCAAAGGATTTTTATAAATAACTCCGCTAAGGTCCTCGATTAAAGTGTCTATATCTTTACCTGTCAATTCTTCCATATAAGGAAGGTCGACCTTTGCTTTCTCCCCAAGGGATACTGCAAGTGCTTCACTGGCCGTATCAACAGAAGTAACAACCTCTGCCTTCTTTATCGTTCGTTTGGAAAACATGTCTGCTTTTCCCTTGAAATTACCCTCGTCATCAAGTTTTTCCAAGGAGCATAACAGACAATAACTGGAATCCTGATTAAATGCTCTTTTATTAGTTTGTGAATTAATAAGACCATACTTTACAGAAAAATCATCATATAATTCATTAAGTTCTCTCTGTTTTTTCTCAATTTCATGGTCTCCGTATTCATTAAGCTGCATATCTATCAGCTCCTGGGTGCAATTGCGGATTGCTACCATGCCTCTAATACGTCCTTTTGCGGTATCTGACACTTCCACTGGTTTCATAACCGAATTTTCTCGATAATATACTTCATTATCCACCAATGCATAGCTGAAATTTTTAACATTAGGGTCTGCCGGAATGCTTTGTTTACTCAATTCATTGTCTAATTCCGTCTCCAGTTCTAATGTATCTATCGTACCAGTTATCCGTCCACCAGCCTCTTTTAACTGTTCTTCAAACGGTCTGCTTTCATCTAACCTGCAGGTACTTTCCATGCCATATGGTCCGGATACCAGTTCCATCTTTCCTACTATCTGTTCCGGATGATTCACAAAATAAGAATTCATCTTAATTCCAGCATCATTTTCTTCCAAATATACCCATTCCGGTTCCCGTACCACCATCCGGTCACGTTTTTGGAAAAATAAAATATCAGAAGTAACTTCTGTACCAGCATTTGCTTTAAATGCAGTATTGGGAAGCCTTACCGCTCCAAGCAAATTTGCTCTTTGAGCCAGATATCGTCTTACCTCTGGACTTGCCTTATCCATAGTTCCCTTGCTTGTAATAAATGCTACTACACCACCCGGACGTACTTTATCTAAGGTCTTTGCAAAGAAATAATCATGGATTAGGAAGTTATTTTTTTCATATGCATGGTCTAATACTTTATATTGTCCAAAAGGAACATTTCCAATAGCTATATCGAAGAAATCATTTGGATAATCCGTCTTTTCAAATCCTTTAATCTGAATATCTGCTTTTGGATACAGCAGCCTCGCAATACGTCCAGTAATACTATCAAGTTCCACTCCATATAGTCTGCTTTCCTTCATAGACTCCGGCATCATACCAAAGAAATTACCAATACCCATAGATGGCTCTAAGATATTTCCCTTTTTAAATCCCATTCTTTCAATCACTTTATACATGCTACGAATAATAGCAGGACTGGTATAATGAGCATTTAATGTACTTTCTCTTGCCATACGGTATTCTTCCGGTGATAACAGATTCTTTAATTCCTGGTACTCTGTTGTCCAGTTTGTTTTACTCTCATCAAAAGCATCGGCAAGTCCTCCCCACCCAACATACTGGGATAAGATTTCCTGCTCCTGTGGATTTGCATAACGATGTTCACTTTCAATTTGTTCCAATAATCTAATTGCTTCTATATTTCTTTGAAACTTCTCTTTCGGTGTTCCAATACCCAGGTTATCATTACTAATGCGGAAATTGACAGCATTACCTTTATCCGGTATTGGAATATTCCCTTTTTGAGTCAGAAACGTACCCGGCTCATTTACTACCTCCGGTTCCGCTGCATCATCAGTTCCTTCCAAACGTGCAAATACCTCAGCTTCATGCCGGTCTATATCTTCCTCTGCTATTGCATTGATATAATCATCCTCTACCTCACTTCTCTCAGGCTTGTAATCATATTCAAAAACCTTATCATTGACCTGTGCATAATAGAACGCACGCTCCTCTATATCATTTCCGAGCAGATACTTTTCAGCTTCTGTTCCCCACTCATCAATCAAAGTGCATTCCCGTCCATCAATCGTAACTTTTTTCGATTTCATTTCCGGCACAGCATGTTCAAGCCTATTAAGTTCATATTGCCTATCCGCTTTTGCTTGAACTTCCTTATATTCGAGGTATTTTTCTTTATCTTCTTCCGAAAGGTATTTGTCCTCAGAGATTAATTCTCTCAATCTTTTTTCTACAACATTCCAATTAAGTAGCACCTTGGCATACGGATTGACATAACTTCCTTTTTCCAGACGGATACCTTTACTATCATAATCATGGTGGGAATCATCATTTCCCGGTAAGCCGCCGGATCCACCACCTGTTCCATATTCATTTTTTAAGAAATCAATGGTTTCCTTCTTATCATGACCTTCCTTGAAGTAATCATAAATACGGAACGCTCCATGGAAAAATCCGCTTCCTCTACAAAGTGCGTAGTCAATCTCATCCTGCGTAATAAAATCTTCCTGTTTGACTTCCAAAGTATCCGGTAGTGGAAATTCCATTCTTTCCATATCCAGGTCTGCAATTTCCGATAAGAGATATTCCGGTGACTTCACATGATTCCATTTGAGCACCACTTCTCCTGAAGCAAGACGTTCCTCGGCATCTTCAATAATTGCTCTGATTTTTTCTCTACCATCATGGTCAGAAAGCAATTCCATAAGTGTTGCCTCACTCTCTGGGAAGTTACCTCCCTTAATTCCAATTTCTTCCGGTGCTTCATCCATTCCGTCACGCCAAAAGTAATATATCTGATTTGCAACTCTCTCTCTTTCCTCTGCATCTACAAGATATGCTTCACTGATATCCATGTATGTTCCATTTTCCACCATAGAACGAATATGTCTTTCTACATCTTCCCAGTTCATGGTTTCTATCGGTGTTTCCTTTGCCTGTGTTCCATAGCCGATACTCATCCCATATTCATCAAACCATACCGATATTGGATTGCCGTCAATCTCAAATCCTTTTCCCGTCTGTCCATATTCTTTTTTTAGAAATGCTACCATGTTCTCTGCAGTCTTGCCTTCAGTATATTTGGCATAAATACGTTTTCTACTATGCTGCTTTCCGCCGCCACTTCTTAAAATCGTCTCAATTGTTTCCTGTGGTAAAGAAAAAGCAGCGGGCATAGTAAATTTCATACTTGCTTCCGCTGCTGCTACTGTTCCAACCTGTTCTTCAAATGAAGGAAACAGACTTAATTGTGTGAATATGGGTTCCTGGGAATTATCTTCTATAAGCTGCAGATTATCTCTGCTCTCACTATTTCCTCTGCCCGATTCTGAATACTGTTCATCTTTGCTACCCAAAGCATCTGATTGTCCGCTTTGAGCTGTTCCGTTATTCCTTCTTTCTCTGCCATCTGCGATGTCAACTGCTCCATTCTCTCCTCTGCCTGTTTCTGAATCATCAGTAAATGCTCGACGAGTTCTCCCTTCAGGAGTAGTGCTGAATACACCCCATGGTGTTTTTCTTTCAGATACGTCTCCCTCATTACTCCATACTTCGTTATTGGCTCCTCCGGTTGAACGTCCGCCTGTAACGTTGGAATCATGTAATCTCCGTTCTGTTCGTAGTTCAGTTTCATCAATATTACCCCCTTCTTTATTATTAATTTCTGATATATTTTCCTGTTCGCTATTGCTTTTACGCTTTAAAGCATTGTAGTCTATTTTAGGAGTATTTTCAATACCTTTTTGTAATAAATTTTCTTCCTGTTCCTTTTCATGAATTCGATTATATATTCTGACAGTCTTTCCAATTTCTACAAGTACCGGTTTTGCCAGCTCACTGGTTGCATCTCCTAAGATATATAAACTATCCATAGTATCAAATTCATGAATAAAATCGAATGAAAATTTCGGTTGATACTCTTTCATATCTACGCCGCAAGCAGATAAAATCATAAAAGCTATACTATCAGTAAGTGTTTCCTGGAAACGAACGCCTATATTCTGCTCATCCAAGTTCTCTAAGGAACTTCCTTCTGACTTATTCTGTAAATCCGGAAGTATTTCTTCATAATAATCTGCCGCTATTTTCTGTGAAACTTCAAGCAGTCTTTCCTCAAACGACTTATCTTCATCTGTTCCGCCATAAATTGTTTCTAAGTGTGAAATCACATCATCTTTGTGTTTCTCCTCCAATACCCAAGACTGCGGATATCGTCCAATATGATTTGCTGCATGAACATCTGATATATCAAAAACATATTTTAGCTTTTTCCCTTTTGCACTCTCATCTATTAATGCAATTCCACTTGCTCCTCTGTTTACCCAGCAATGCATTTTTTCATTCCAGATATCCATAGACGCACACGCTGTTGCATCTGGTCTTTGTGCATAAATCAGAAGCTGGTCACAAAATGGATATTTATACAATCTTGCTGCTGTGGTCAAATACTTCATCCACTCATCACTGCTTTTAACTACATTTGCTGCTGTTTCCTGTGCCAATGTAGATATATAATCATATTTCTTCATACAAACCGCCTTTCTTACTGACACTTTGATATATTTTTGTACCGAATTTCGGTACACTATAAAAAAATAATTTAAAGTTTGGGTCCTCTTGGTTTTACACGCTTTGTAACTTTATTAACCGGCTGTTTTGTCTGTTCTTTTATTGGCTGCTCCTGCACTGCCGGTTCCTCTTTTATCTGCCGGATAAAACGAAATCCGTTCGCCTTGATAGATTTCTTTCCACCCTCTGGAAGGTAAAACCAGTTTCCGCAAACCTCACCAATTGCTGTCTGCTCTGTAGCCTTTGGATGTGCTCTTGTGCCACCCCAGACAAGATATGCACATTCCCACATTTCAGGTGAATCCTCTTTCTTTTCCTGCTTTTTCAACATTTTTTCTTCCTCGGTAAGTTCCAGCAGCTTCTGGACACTTTCCAAATCTACCATTTCATTCACCGTGTCAAAATCTATAGCATAAAAATCAGTGCTATTATAAAACTTCGATGTATGATGGTATGCTGTCTTATACAGAAATGACTCTCTCAATACTGGCAAAGACACTTTATTCAGCTTTTCCATGTCTATATTTATATTATTCTCTTTGGCATAAATTCGAATTTCTTGTAATATCTCTGCCTTGCTCCATTTGCTCAATGGTTTTTCTCCATTATCGTATGCATCAACTGCATTATTACTCATACTAAATCCACTATATCCTGCCATATTTCTGCTCCTTTCCTTTGCTCATGCAAAAAAGAGTGTTTTTAAAGCTCCTGCTATAAAAACACTCTTTCTCCATGTACCGGAATTCGGTACATTTACAAATTAACCTGTAGCCTGTTTTTTGTTGTCCTTGTTCATTAAAATATAAGCTCTGCGCCTTACTTCCATTTCATCCACTGGAAGACGCAATATTTCTTTTATTTGTGTTTCATTCAAGTCACTGGCAAGGTCAATACATATTTCTTCCTGCTCAATCTGACTTAAATCGTTCCAATGTTCAGATAAGATTTTTCTTAATGAACAATCCATATTCCAGCCGGTTTTATCCGATTTCTCCTCTACTGGCTTTGGAAGGATGATTTCTCCACCATCAACATCCTGCAGAACAGATAGTCCTTTCAGGTCTTCCATTTTGCGTTTTTCTGCTTCAATTGTCTGCATGAATATCTGCTGCACTTCTTCGACGCTACATTTTCTTCGATTCCAATTCAAATAAAGCAGCTCTGTTTCATCAATGTTACAGGTAAGAATACGAGGGTCATTCTTCGCCGCTTCCTGAAACGATTCAATATCTTCCTGTTTTGTTACTACCTGCAGGCGTTTTTCCTGTTCCACAGTAATATAACGGAAATGAATCGGGTCATACACCGTATGCACCGGATGTTCATATTCACCTAACCCCAGTGCTTCTGAATAACGTTTTTTTAGAAAATCTGTTGCAACAAAGCCATAATCCGGCTTATCAAAAGGGATAGCTTTTCTGTCATAGACCGGTGGTCTACTCTCTATGAAAACAATACACTCTGTTGGTGGCATTCTCTTTACCTGTTCTGGTGTCATTAACTTGATTTCTGCCCTATGGAAATCAAGTCCACTGTTTCCATTTGCTCCCAGGTGGACATTATCCGACCTGCTATCAACCGTTGAAGTACTTAATAAATTTGAAATCCATTCATGTGTCGATTTTGCCGCCGGACCAGAACCAAGATAAACAACTGTTGCAAGGTTATCCATCATAGTTTCCCATTTGTTTTCCTTATACAAGGTCTGCAGCTGTGAAATAGACTGTAACATTATAATCATAGATATATTTCTACTACGAACAACTCCAAGCAGCACATCTGTATTTGCAGGGCGTGCTCCGGCGTAAAACTCATCCATCCATACTTCTACTGGCACAGGAAGTGGTCCGTGTATTTCATTGTCAGAAAGGCGTGTTAAGATATCAAACATCTGGGTATAAAAGACAGATACAATCCAGTTATATACCTGAATATTGTCTGGAATAACAAGGAATAGCATCACCGGTTTTTCCGGATTACCACCTACTCCTGTTCCAAGTTCCCGAATATCAATATCATTTCCGCTAAAGATTCGTTTTACCTCTGCTGTCTCACAGATGGAGAACATACCATTTAACATAAGAATAACTGAATTTACGGTATCCGGTGCACCATCTTTTAACTTCCGGTAGTCACGAACAGGTGGATATTCATCTCCATATTTAGCAGCAAGTTTATCCATTTCATCTTGCAATGCAGAACGTTCATTACCATCCTCATCCACATATCTCCGAGACTCCATGCGGCATAATTCCATTACATCATTCATCGTTCCAACTTTTCCGTTTTCTCTTGATTTCAGCCAGACATGTTCATATAATGCCTGGGCGTACAGTTTTACTGCATCATCCCAGAATGGGTCAGCGCAAGAGGTCTCTTTTTGCGGTCTACAGACCTCATGGATTGCATCCCTGATTCTAAGGATATCCTCTTCGTTTTCAATATACTGAAACGGATTATAGCGGTCTGATTTATCCGGCTCTTTAAAGTTCAGGGAACAAATCTTATAACCCATTTTAATAAATTTGTTTCCAAGCTTTCTCTGCGTATCACCTTTTACATCCAATACTACCTTTGTTCCATAACCCTGCAGCAGATTTTGATGCATAATGGATGTAGTCTTAAAAGAACCAGAAGAACCTATAATCATCATATTGTTGTTGGAGATACCCCCACGACAACTGATTCGAAGTGATTCTGATAATATCCTGTTACAAATTTCTTCTTTATCAGAAAGTTCCTTTGTAATCACTTCCGGTTCAACCCAGTTTGCATCACCATGCTCCATCTCGCTTTGAAAGTTCCTGTAATAATACATAAAGTATGAAAGTAGCATAAACCAAAACATGAAAAATGCCCCCATTACTGCAGGCGTTTTCTCGTTCCAATTAGAAAAAGGATGCATAAAACAGTAAAGGAGGCTATCCTGCAGATTGTTTAACTTCACATTTGGCATATTATATAAGCCGGACACAAAATAGCCGGCTATCAGGAATATGACCAGTAATGCAAAGTACAGACCATAAGGAGTCTTCTTTTTTATATAACGTGTTCCATAAGAAGCCATACAATCCCCCCTTTATGGTTTTATTTTTGGTAAAGGACCACCTTTTCCAGCAATATCCTTTGCCATATCCGGTGAAAGTTTGATGTCTGGCTTGATATCTGGGCTTATCTCCGGCTTCATCATTTCTTCTACTTTCCGGAAGCCACGCTTAACTGGGTCATATGCATTCATTACATCATCAAATGTTAATTCCTTTACTTCACCTTTTGCCGAAGCAACCATACTTCCTTTGTTTTTCGGAATAAAAGCAATAAAGGTCTTTCCCTCATCTGTCTTAAAAACCTGACTTTTTGGCAATATGAGTGTCATTTGTTTTTCGCCATATGTTCCTGGTATTCTGGATATAAAGAAGCCCTGCTTTGATAAAACCTTCTCACGCTCTGAAAGAAGCACATTTTCGACCAAAGTATCATTGTTAATGGTTATTTTCTTATAATTGTTATCCTGGGATAACCGGATAAATTCTTCCGAATTTTCCTTGCCAATCGCAGGAATACCAGGTATTTCTTTTTCATTTTGTTCAAACTGCATATTGGCTTCCTGGAATTTCGGGTCAGCAGCGCCAATATATTCCTCTTCACCAAGAGTTCCGGTATTCATATAAGAGTTTTCGTCCATTTCATACATTTCGCCCGGCTGCTCTCCATTTCTAAGCTGTTTTTCTTTCCACATTTTAAACCACATTTCCAATTTATTTCGGTCTGTGTTTGGAATAACGAGCTGACTGTTGTTATCACCGACTTTAAGGTCTGGAAGAACTGCATAATTAATACCAAGCGTGTCAAAATCTGGAAGCACCTCTTTTAACTCTTCACCTTCAAATGGAACATTAAAAATCGAGTAATTGCCCTCTGTGAAGTTTTTAATATCTTCCAGTTCCTTTTCGCCTCCGGATAATTCACTGGTTAGATGATTGATAAACCAGTTTTTAAATAAAGGCTCTGAATCTGCAGATACTGCTATCTGAATGGTTCTTTCGGATCCATTTAGTTTTGGCAGCACACAATGCTTCACATTCAGCTTCTTTAGCTGTTCTATCTCCGGCAGTTTTTCTTTTAATTCCTTCTTTTCCTTTTCTAAGGTTCTTCTTTTTATTGGATTTTTCTCTTGCTGCAGATGCAGTTCGATTTCATTCAAACGCATCATATACTGTGCACGGTCTTCCGAAAGCGGGATATTATAAATCTGATATTTTCCCTTAGTCATCTGTGCAAATGACTTAATATTGTCTGCATAAGATGCTGCTATTAACCCTTTCTTCACCATACGCATAATAAATACAACAAGCAGCATAGACATTCTGGCAGACAGCATGATTGCAGATGAAATTCCACCAGACGTATTTCTCACATTCATGAGAACCTGTTCAAATTCTCTATCATTCTCCATCCTTTTTGTCCTCTCTTTCTTCCATCATCTTTAAGCGTTTCATTACTTCAACTGGCAACTTAGGAGAAGCATATTTTCGTATCTGCTCTGGTGTATCTCCATCTTCCAGGCAATCTAAAAGGAAGGATAACTGCTCATCTGTATATCCTTCCTCTAAAAGACTTTCAACGTATTTATGAATGCTTTCTGTACGGGATTTCAATAGTGTAGAAAAAGTTTTATGTATTTTGGCTTTCCACTTCTTCACACCCTGCTTTTCTTCCGTAACAACGTTTGTACCGGATTCCGGTACAGCCGGCTGCTCTTTTTCGTTTTCTGATGATACCTGCTCCTTTTTCCTTATAATTTCCTTTACTGGTTCTACCGGCTGTTCTACAGCATCCTTTACTGGTTCTCCTTCCGGAAACATAGCAGCCATACTTGGAACCTTTTCTGTAATAGCATCCAGCTTTTCTTTCATATCCTGCATTTCATGTCTTACCAACGCTGCAGCTTTTCGAATTTCTTTTAGTTCCTCTTCATATCCCTTTGTAGCACGTTCCTCTACACATTTCTGTCTGATAAAACGTAGCATAACTTCCGGATTATCCTTATCCAGCGTTTCAAGGGCTTTTTCCTCCGATACCCCATCACAGGAACATAAGTACAGTTCTTTTAATACCTCAAGCTTACCCTTTGCCTTTTCCGCCATTTCTTTATATGCCGGAGATATCCAGGATGCACATTTGAATAATGCCCCCAGATACTGTTCTCCCAGAGATGCATTCGACTTTGCCGCTGCTTTTTTCTTTACCGTTGCCTGCTCCGGCTTTTTTGTACCGGATTCCGGTACACTGCCATTCTGTTCCTCTGTCATTTAGAACCCTCCCTTACATTTTTGGTGCTTTTAATTTCTGCTTTTCAATTGCTATTGATGGATCAAATGTTATCGTATCCTGATGAGTAAGCTGCATCCAGTCACTTTTCATTTCATCATAGTTAGAAGCAGCCCTTTTGGAGCTGATAGTCTTTTTTTCTGCAAGTGTCCGGATTGCCTTTGCATCACCATTTTCATAAATAACCGCCTCAATCAACTGTCTTTTACTGTCAACAGATGCTGCTGTCTGTTCCGGTGCATATCCATTGTGGAACCGGACAGATATTTTATTCTTCCCATCTTCAAAAGAAACTTCCTGAAAAGCAAGTGTATTATAATTACGGCTGAAATTCTTTGAACCCAAAGTAAGCCTTGCATGCGAAATAGCAGCCAACATCTTCTCATTATTACCGGAAAGATACGCTGATAAAAACTCTTTTACCGCTGCTTCATTTATCATCTTTTCTTCTGCAGCTTCCTGTATTGCCACATCTTCCTTTTCTTCTATCTGACCTGTCTCTCTCTGTCCGGTTACATCCTCCTTATCAACGGCCACATTGATTTCTTGCTGTGTACCGGATTCCGGTACATTCTGTTCTTTTTCCTGTTCCGTTTCTTCCACTGTCTTTACTTCTTCCGCTGATTCCGGCTCCTCATCAATAGATTCTTCTATTTCTTCTTTCATTTCAGACTTCAGCTCTCCTGCAGGTTGCTGCTGTGAATTTAATACCGGCTCTATATCCGGTGCTATAGTCTGGTGTGTCAATGTCTGCCAGGAACGAACCGCTTCCTTATATCTTGCTTCTGCGTCCTCTAAATTATGGGAAAATAATTTAACCACAGGGAGCATACCCGGTTTCTTATCCTTTTCCTTAAGTACAACGGTTATCTCCTGGCGTATATCTGTTCCTTCTTTGATTTCACGGTCTTTCTCATAGGTATTATCAAAAATTAGAAGAATACTGGTCTTTTCATTAATTGAGTATTCTGCCTGCTCCATTATCAGAATATCATCGGTTTTCTCCGATGATATAATTCCTGGTGCTCCTCTTAATTCTGTTAATAACGCTAATACCTCTTCCTTGTTACGTTCTGCAAATGCAGCCACAAACCTATCATCCCAGGAAAGGACCGGTTCTTCTTTCATCTCTTCTTTTACTGTCTCAATTTCCGGCTTTTCAATACTCTTCTTTTCTGTACCGGATTCCGGTACATCTGGATTCTCTGTCTGCTGCTCCGGCTGCACTTCTTCCGCTGGAATCTCTGCTCTCTTCTGTTCCGCTTCCAGGTTTTCCTCTTTTGTCTCTTTTTCTACCTGCTCCGGATGAAGCTGCAGTTCAATTTGCTTTTTATATGCTTCCAGTATCTTTCCAGATAACTCATCTCGCATTGCCTCCGATGTTCCATACACCGTATCATGATAGCTGCCTTCTGAAAAATACTGTGGCATTTCAACAAACAAACCATTTCTCCCTTCTTTTATAAGAATGCTCTGTATCCTGATACCACCTTCCAACTTTATAGATGCAATTCCTTTGATTTTTACCTGCCGGTTTTTTGTATCTTCTGGAAGCAATGTTATTTTGGTTTCTAAGATGGATACTTTTTCAAAGGATTTAAACGCCTGTTTCTGTACTGTTTTTAATACAACACCTTCAATTTCTTCCCTGGCTTCCTTATTCTCGAAAGAAATAATGCTGGAATATCCTTTCACTCCTTTACGCTGTGGCATGGATACAAACATCTTTTCTTCCTGCGTTTCCTTATCTATATAAGTCCGGACAAAAACAGGAAACTTAATGCAGTTTTCTACTTCCACCCATCCTTTAGCAATTGTCCTGCTCTTTTCACTTTTGCTCATCATGGCGTCTCTGTCGATTTTCATAGTAACATCAATATCCATATATCTTCTCCCTTCCAAAAAAGGTACCTTTACTGCCAACAAGCAATAAAGATACCTTTATCATTTGTACCGAAATCCGGTACATCTTTTATAATTTAGGACTCTTCATCTTCTGATGATGTGTCTGGACTGGTCTTTTCGGTTCAATCTTGTTTTCATAATCCATAAACTGCTCTTTTATTTCAGTTAATGAATATTTCTGCAAATCAAGTTTTTCAGCTTCCAGATATCCATTTTCACAAACTGTAATTCCTTTTGCCGCTGCAATGGCTCCGCCTATTGTTTCCAACGACATAAAATCGATCATCTTTTCCGTTCTACATGGAATCGTATTTATATCCCGCCACATTTCTTTATAATTTTCATATAAATATGTCCTTCCAAATTTTCCATTCGCTGATATTCCCCTTGTAATACCAGCACCTGGATCACTTGTATACTCATGATATGGAATATCCTCTTTCTGAACCAGTAAATTCAGCAAATTCTCCGGAGAATTTATATCATCCCTGTGTTCCATTGCATATGATTCCACTCGCTCGTTCTTAAGTTCTTCCGACTTACTTAGCAAGACATTCAAGCCTTCCATTCCTGAAAATGTTTTATCTGTAACATACCACAAGTCTGTTTCTATAAGCATGTCTTCATCATTTTCAATTTTCCCATTTAAAAATGGAAGTCTGACTTTTGTGTGTTCATTAATCCCATATTCTTTCAGCTGTTCCTGCAGGCTGTCTTCATCCTGCGGAAGTTCAATCGATATATACTCTTTTGTATCTACCACTTCAATTACAACATTATATGTATCTGCCATATTTTCTCCTTTCCGTACCGGATTCCGGTACATAAACATCCTATAGCTTTGGTGCCTTCAGTTCTTCGCTCTTTTTAAGCACAACTGGCTCTTTTTCCTGTTCCACCTGTTCTGCTTCTTCAATAGCCATTTCCCGCTCTAACTGATTAATACGTGCCTGCATATTCTTTATCTCTTCTAAGAGAAGAGCCAGTTCATCTTTTAATTTTTTAATGGCACGTTCATGTTTCTGCATCATACTTTCACCCCCTATAATCGTGGCTGTCTAAGTGCCGGTTCCGGATGCGTACGCAACAGATGTTCTTTCTGCTCCTTTTCCACATCCACAGTTTTTTCAACTTCCGCATTCTGTGCCGGTTCCATCTCATCCAGTTCTTCTTCAATTTCTTCCATTGTATAATAATCGGTATTAACACTTTTCTCATTTGAAATATAATATCCGCCATCACAACATCCAAATCCCTCCATGATGGCATCCCTTCCAATTGCTTCTACATCAATATATTGTGAAATATCAACATCATTAACAGTGATTCCTTTCAGTTGCTCTTTAATGTCATAAGCTTCTACCAGCTCATACCCTATTTTTCCCTCATCCGATAATCGCTTCATTACATCTGGATTATCACTTCCCTCAAATGAAAAGGTATGATATGGTATTTCGGACTCCTGCATATAGAGATTTGCCAGCTGTTTTAGTGAAACACCATCAGCCTGACTAAGATAAGCTTCTACTGCCGGATGCTGCTCTGAACCAATCAGTTTTGCAATTACATTCAATTCGGAAATACTACTGTACTCCGAAAAAATATTATTAAGATAGGTGCAATCATCCCTGAAATCATAATCAGCAATAAAGATTTCATGTGCTCCATTCTTTGAAATATCATTTATTGCCTTTTGCAGATTTTCTTTGCTCTGTGGAAAGTCTATCCAACGTCCTTCCGTCTTTCCTTCTGTATACGCATGTAAATTGCCAACCCATGCTGAATACGGTGCTTTTGTTACTGCTTCCTTTGTTTCTGTTATCTCCATTGTCATTTCCTCCTTATCTTTTATAATTTAGGTGCTTTCTGTTCCTGATGCAGTATCTTATCCTGTGGTCGCATATCCTTCATCTGTGCGCCTTCTATTACTTTTACAATATCCGCAGACAATTGCTCCGGCTTCTTATCAAACCTAAGCATACTGCCCTGCCAGGTACCTCTTGTATGATTAATACCATTTAAAAGCTTGATTCCTTTTGCTGGTGGCTCCCAGAGTATAAGATTATGTGTGTAATCATCCAAAAGAAAATCTGTTGTCCGGATTCCACCAGGAACATATGCCAGCTTACTATCCCCACAAGGTGGATAGATACGATGCTCCGCATCAATCTCCGGCAAATATTTATTAAGCCATGCATCTTTTTCCGCTTTCGCATATTTGCTGTCACTTAAAACTGCAGACAATATATACACTTCCTTCTCCGGATGATTATTTATGATATTTCTAATTGCTTCCACTACATTTTCATTTGGTGGAAGATTGTAAAAATACCCCTTTTCATACAATTTTTCCAGTGTATCAACAGTCTGAAATTTTGCCAGTGTTCCATCCATATCAACAAACAGCCTTGGCTCTTCAATATTCCGTAACCCAAACGAATTTATCTGAACAAGCCGCTCCTTTAATATATCAATATCTTTACTATCTGCTGCGAACTGAATCAACTCTGCTTCCGTAGCCTGGTCTTCTCCGAGCTGCCCGATAAGTCTGGTCAGACGCTTGATTGCCAGGCGAAACGTCACCTGCTCCGCTGTACGCTCTTTTTCCACATTGGCTACCCGCTGATTTACCTCTGAAATAACCTCCATAATATCCTGCTCCGTCATTCCTTCTCCTTTCCCATCGTAAGAACCTGCTACAAGCATTCTTTACGATGATTGGCAACAAAAAATGTACCGGATTCCGGTACATCATCATGTTAATACATCATAATTTTGGTCCTTTCTGCTCCAATTTCTTTTTTACCGCTGTTTTATTCTCCTTCTCCGGTGTCAGGTTTTTTGTAAGTGCCTTCATTTCCTTTTCATATGTTTCAATTTCTTCCATACTGAGCCATTCGGGTTTTCCCTCATCTGGAAAACTGTTATATAATTTTTTCATGTCTTCAATATGTTCTTCCACATTTCCTGCCCATAAATGTTTCTCATGTGGATGCTGTAAATAATATTTACAGTCCTGATCCATTCTGGCAAGGAGATCATACTTATACTCAATCCCATGCATATTATCACAAACTTCATCAATAAATTTCCTGTCCGTACTACCCATATTCCATCCTTTCCGTACCGGATTACGGTACAATTGTTATTTTGTTGTAAAAAAAAAGAAATTCCATCTACAGCTCATTAAGCTGTATTTGGAATTTCCTTTTCTTTCTGATTATATAATACCATATCTGCTTTTTGATATATAGTCCTCTTTAGTCCTCTTTACTATTCAGCCTGGTATTTGATGTTAATGTTAAATGACGCTTTCCAGGAACCGGCACTAAATTTTTCTGTTGTAACTGTTCCGGTTATCCGGTGCCTGTCTGCTGTAAGCGTATTGGCTGATAACTGTATGTTTCCATTGATGACCTGTTCTTTATTCTCCTGGATAAACTGTAATGTTTCCGGCACCTCTATGGTAACTATTCCGCCAGTATTATCTGATGTAATAACAAAAGATGTATCACTTTCACCGGCAATCAAGCATAATGGCACCGTAACTGTCACATCAGACATTGTACTTGTTGCCGTAATCGTAACATTTCCGGCGGGCATTGTAAAATTATATGGATTGCTGATGCCAGAAGATGCTGTAACACTATTGATTTTGTATCCTGCCTTTGGTGTAATTGCAACTGAAACAGCAGCACCATAATAATAGGTGCCGGCTCCGGATGCAGCAGCTATTCCATTATCCGTATTTACCGTTACCGAATATTTGTTCCGGCTATAGTAATAATTAACAGACGTGCCACCATTTGGGATTGTAACGGTCTGAGTCTTTGGTGCAGTGAATCCGGTATACTTTCTTACCGCTGGTGTTGTACTGCTTCCAATTGAACCGGATACACTTTCTGTTGCTGCAAGTGTATAACCATTGCCGGATACATTCTGCTTGTAATGGTTTACTGTTACCGTTGCTTTCCCAATTTCCTTCCAGTGAGCATATACTGTCAAATCATTTATCCAGTAGCAATTCATTCCCGCTGTAATAGCTTCGTTATTGCCAGTATACCATCCTTCAAATATATATCCATCTCTGGTCGGAGTTGGAAGTGAAGCAGTATTATGCACTGTTGGTGTTGTTCCAACCGGCATACCATAAGATGTCAGCATACTTGCAGTGCTGCAGCTTCCACCATTTGCATTAAAATACATGGTAGCATAGTTTCCCCAACGATTCTCTGCTCTTCCTGTCTGTGCATAATGCTGATAGTAAGTTGGATAATTGTTACCAAACGCAGCTGATAAGTCACCATACAGCGTCTTGTATTGTGCCGGGTGAAAGATATAAGATGTCCGCCTGCCTTCTGCCATTCCGTACTGGAGCCAGTGTGCCCAGGCTTCTGCATCTGTCATGCCTGCCAAGTCCGGGTTCAGTTCTTTATACTGTGCACAGTTAAAGAATACATTGGTGTAAGAAGTATTATATTTGGCAATGACAAGACCGGAAGATGAAGGACCATTATTCGGCGAACCATTGGCATTAAAGTAACATGCAGAGCCATAAGTATCATACCACCCATCCATAAGCCACCACCAGTTACTCGGTGAATTAAGATTTTCTGTAGGACTGGCAGTCTTCCAGTGAACACCACCCTCTCCGCTTGCTGTTCCGGTAAAATATCTGTTATCCGGATATCCAAGACATATCTTAAGGTCACCCGCAAGGTACGTCTTTTTCACCAATACACTATCCAGCATATTTATCTGCTGGAGTTGTTCCGTTTTTTCCTGTTCACGTTCTGTGTCTGTTTCCACAATCATAGTTTCATGTTCAGATTCAGTTTCTGTTTCCTCTTCTGTTACTGCATCCTGCTCTGTTTCCGTTTCGTTCTCCACCTTATTTTCTACTTCCACATTCTGCATCATGTCCGGATATACTTCTTCTGCTGAGGCAGATATCATGCCAATGCACAAGATTAATATTAAGAGTAAGGCTGTAAATCTTTTTACTTTCAAAACGGTCTCCTTTCTCCAAAAGCGGAACGTACCGGATTCCGGTACGTTCCATTTACTGCTAATTATTTGTTACAGACACATGAAAGGTCAGTGCTCCTTTCCATGTTCCAGAGGTTACACCTGATGTAACAATTCTTGTTGTTGCATTTACAGGACCTTCTAAAAGTTCATTTGCAGTAACTGTGAGGCTGTCTCCATCATTAATTGTAACCGTTGTGATTAAATTAGACTGTTTACCTCCGGTTTCTGCAATGCTGTCTGTCACTTCTGGTGTAACGACTACATTCTGGCTTCCTGCAATATCACCACTGATGCCTACTGCACATTCTCCGGAATAAATACCCGGTGTAGTCGTTTCTCCCATGATAAGTGTTTTTGGAAGACTGATAACCACGTTGCTGGTCTCTGTAGCATAAATGTAAACAACCTTATCTGATTCATATGTCGTATCAGATATACTTTCCGGTTCTGCATATTCCGTCTTTTTGCCCTGTGTCACATCTTCACCTGCAGTTACATCGTCTGCTCTGGAAGGAGTGGATTTTATCAGGTCCTGTGCAAATACACTTCCAGTCGATATTGTCATCATGGCAACAAGTGTCAAAAAACCACTCAATATTTTTTTCTTCATTTTCTGTTTCCTCCTTTTACTTATATACAATACTAATATCAAACGTGCAGCTTCCTGGATACTTTGTTACTTTGTCTAATGCATAACATTCCACATGCATTTTTACATCCGTCCTGCCCCGCTGTAGGTAATTGGAAGGTATAAAATCTATCTGGGTTCCTGGGGCAATTAAATCTGATGTATATATCTCCTGACCGGAAGATGTATCAAGCAAATAGCGAAGATACACATCATTTGTGGATATATTATTAAGTGGAATACTGTCACCTTCTGCAACATTGTAATCACCGGAGTATGCATTAAAGGACACATTCCCTTCTGCATTTACCTCATCCGCTGCAGTATCTGTTTCAATTGGTACCGGGCTATCATCATATTCTGTCACATCCTCTGCTACCGGTATCTCACTTGCTTTTTCTTCGGGCATATCTCTTGGACGATTCGACACAATAAGATATGTCAAAGTTACTATCGCCAACACAGTAAGTGGCACAGCAATATATATTCCATATAACGCTGTAAACAAGGCAAGTGGCAGCTTATGCTTCGCATAGATGGCAACATAGCCTGCTTCCTTTCCTTCCGCTGTTTTTACTGTAATATAGCCACAGATTCTGCCAGCGCAGCTTTCTTCCGGCAGCAATGGATATTCTGCCCAGCCAGCATTTAAGCGGTCATCTGCTTTTATATTTTCATCCGGTTCCTTCTTTAAATCCTTCAGACGGATTCCACCAATAAATTCCAGATGCTCAATGTCTTTCTTTTTCCGTCTCAGGTAAATATATCTGTTTTTTGAAATCCGGATTCTTTTTCCGCACTTCATAATTTCATAAACCATTCTGTCACCTCACGCAAAAAGGCGTACCGAAATCCGGTACGCCATAATACATTTATTTTTCCTCCTTCTTATTTTTTCTGGCAGTTTCTTTTACTGCCTCAAAGTATGCCTTTAATCTCGCATTCTCTTTTCCTTCATTTTTTACTTCTACTTCAATTAAATGGTTCATAGATTCTCCTTTCCAAATAAAAAACGTACCGGAATCCGGTACGAAAATATTTTGTGTTCATTACAATTTTGGTGCTTTCAATTTCTTGCTTCTTAACAGACTGTTTTGATTTTCCTTAAAAGAGATTTCTTTCTCATCCATCGATATCTTTATCATTTTTCCTTCTGCAGAAAATGTTATTGGTTCCCGGCGAAAGCCAAGAATATAGGATGACCACTCATAAATATATTCTGCCTGCCCACTGCTGATATTTCCTTCTTTTAGGTGACCATTCAGATACTCTATAACACTGTCTGCACTGTCATAAAGATAATTATATTTCACAAGGTCTTCTTTTAAGGTTGAGACACTCACACACATATCTTATCACCACCACCTTTTTTTGTACCGGATTCCGGTACTTATTATTTTTTCAGAATAATATCTGGTCGAAGCTCTGCAGTTTCGGTTCCAAGCAAATGGTCTATCACTCCATTTTCTTTCTTTATCCTTTTAAGTTCCTGATTAATTGCAGCCACTCTGTCTTCTGCTTCCAGATAATCATGTGGAAGAATGCTTTTTATTTCTTCCATTCGGTCTTCTATCGCTTCAAATCTATCACTATGTGTCTGTTCTACTGACATTAACTGCCTGGCAAGTGCACGATATTCTTCCAGCAACTCTCCATCCTCTGGTTGCATCATATCTTTGATTCGATAATACGTTTTCCGCTCTGACTTTAATTCTTCCATCTTCTCCTGCAGAAACTGCCGCTTTTGTTTCAATGCTGCCGCATCAGGAAGCTGATGTTCTTTTAAATACCGGCAGTCTTCTAATAATTTATCCAGGCGCACCATGTCCTTTCGCACCTGCGCAGACGGAACCACAAACGGGTTAGGTAATCGGTAATAATTTACAGCCTGATATAAGCGGTAAAAGGTTCTGCTTCCTTTTAACATCGTAGAACGAAGATAAGGCTCTGCTTTCCGGTTTAACTGCTCCAATATGTCCTCGTATGTTCGAATACCATCCTTCGTTTTAACCCGCTGTACTATTTCATCGAATCGGTAGCCGCTGCCAAGTCTCCGGTCTCGTCTCCGGAAAACTTTTCCGTCTCCTTCATTCATGGAATAAGTGATAAAGCTCCGCTTCTCCTTGTAGGAATAATGCTGCTTCATTTCATACCCCATCTGTTTCATTGTTGATATGTATTGCTCCATTGTTTCCGATTGTTGAATGGCATAATCAATATCAGCTTTTAATATGTCCTGCTTATTCACCACGCCTTTATTTTTTCTCTGCCACTCTGCATAGCTTAATCCAACTCTCTTCTCTTCAAAGGTCAAAGGCTTAAGTCCATACTCCATACACACCCGGTCAGTCACCGGCTGAATATACCTTTCCCAGTCACCTTTTTTATAATGATACTTGTATCCATCCAGCCGGCTTACAGAATTAAATATAATATGCCCATGCAGATGTCCTTTGTCTGTATGCAGCGCAAAAACATAATCATATGCATCGCCTAAATATTCCTCACAAAAAGCTTTTACAACAGAAAAAGCAGTGTCCTTGTCTGTCTCTCCCGGTGCAAAGGATACAACAAAATGATACCCCTGCCTTCCATCCCTTTTACCAAACAAATCTTTTGTATCCAAAAAATTATTTAGGATTTCCCAGTGATCTGTTCCACTATTTCCACCAACAAATGTTCCATAATCTGTCTTGGCACCATCATGCTTCACATCCAGAATATAATCGATTGCATTTTTAAGATGTATATGTGGAATGCCTGGACTTTCTTTCATATGCATTAATATCGTGGTTGCCATTAGTTCTCACCACCTTCCACACCTTTTTTTGTACCGGATTCCGGTACATTGTTTTTCAATTCATCAAATGTTTTTTCGATTCTTTCAAGGTATGCTTTTAACTCTGCCAGGTCATCTGAGGAACCAATATAACCCTGATTGATTTTCTTTGCAATCTGATTGACATTGGTTCCAATTTTGCGGAGTTCGTATGCGACATCACGAAGCTGCCGCAGGTACGTTGTATTTTTGTATCCGGATTTTTCTAAAAGCATGGAACGCACATAACCGGAAAAATTTACCCGCCCATTTTTAAACCGAAACTCTGCTCCCTCTGCACATTTTTTCAAATAAATGTATTCAGGTTCTGACAACCGGAGATTAAAATCCCTGTCCCTTTTCATCTGTTTCTGGTTCTGTTTCATAGGCGGTTACCTCTGGAAATAATTACCTGCTGTCTGCTGCTCCGGCTTCACTTCTTCCGCTGGTGTACTTCCAGTTTTCTGTTCCAACAATGACTGCATGGTTGCCTTGAAGCTCTCGATGTTTTCCTCTGTCACCTCTCCGTAGATTGCCCGAACAGCATCTGCTATCATTTCATTGTTCTGGATCAATAACTGCTGCTTTGCACCTTCAATCTTTTTCCGCAGCTCCCGGATTTGTTCCGTATACTTAGCATTCATTTCTTTCTGACGCTGGGTTATTTTTTCAATCTCTTCCTCCCATTTCTGAATCTTTTCTTCCATAGAAATTCTTGCCTCCTTCTTGCTTTAATGTATAAAAAATGTACCGGAATCCGGTACGTTCTTTCCTCCTACTGTGGCAATGGTGGAAGGTCAAGGTCAATGTCACTTTTGTGTTTCAGTGCTGCAACTTCTGTCTGATATTCCCTATGCCGCCGGTACAGTGTTGTACGGCTGACACCCCATTCTTTTGCAACCTCATCAATACTTCTACCGCTGTCAATCTGTTTATAGATTTTTTCCATATCCAGAAGTCTTTTCCCACCTCTGCCGCTTAAGTATTTACGTTCGGTCATAAATCCTCTCCCTCCTTGCGTACCGGATTCCGGTACATTGTCCATATCTGATACTTCTATTGAACCGCTTTAAGTGCTTTTCATTTTTCCGCCCTCCAGCGTGCTGTTACCGAAATATTTCAGTTGTTTCAGTAATGTGTCAGTTGTTACATTGTAGTAAAGTATCTTTTGTTCCAATTGTCATATTTTTGTCCCAAATTTGTATCCACCTGTATCAACTGGTTCACAATGTTGCTGTTTCAGTTGTGTTTTTGTTTCAAAAATGCGTTTTTTTGTTTCAAATCTGCTTCATATGTTCCGCATTTTCCATATATTCAGGTGTTTCATTTGTTTCAAATCACCTCTTTTCATGGTCAAATCGGTATTTTTTGAACGCTATATATCTGCAAGATACGCACTTTGTCCTACTTTCTTAGAAAGTAGGCGTGCATCTTGTCAGGGGCTGTCCCCTGAGACCCCAGTATATAAAAAAATAAGATATTATATCTCGTCCGTTTTGAGCAGTGCAGCCAGCCACTGACTCACAATCTGATGAAATGATTCAGCTTCATTATCCCATCTTGCTTCTTTCAGAAAACGATATGCTGATTCCAAAAGATTGTCTTCCACCAGAAGGCTTTCCACTTCATCCTCGTTCATGTTTTTTATCTTATTAAGGATTGCTTTCTTCAACATTTTTTTTGCTTCGATTTCATCACTATGAGCAAAAATATTTTCCTTTGACGTGCGCATCATATCAAGATAAAATCTTTCATATTCATAATGCACTTTTTCATTTAATGTCATGGTGTTACTCCTTCCTGCACTCCATCCTCTGGTGTTACTGTCTGGTCAGGTATGTTCTGCTCTGCTGTTCCATCCTCACCTGTACCGGAATCCGGTACAACCTGTTCCTGTTCAAAAGCTGCATCCACATCTGCAGGAACATCCCTTTCATCCGGTCCGTTATTCTGCCACACTTCGTTTTCAATTTCTTCTCTTGTGTAAGTAGATTTTGAAGCTGTCACTATCTTTTCTCTTGTATGATAGGAAAGCTGACATATCACTTCCGGTTCGCCACCAAGACTGACAAAATAAGAAACACTCTCCTGGTCATTCTCCGGAACCATCGTATAAAAGATTGTTCCACTCTCTGCAGCTATTCCTTCCTCTTTCACAAAATTGGTAAGACTTTCCAAAAACTGTTGCTGCTTTTCGGACTCAAGAACAGAAACGTATTCATTCAGGTTATCAATTGAAACAAAAGTCTCCTGTTCTGTAGCAAGTGCTTCCTGCATCTGACTGGTAAGACTACCGGTTTCACTTTCTGTTTCAGTAACGGCTTCTGTATTCGCTTCTTTTTTCTTATCCTGCCTTCCTTTCAGATAAAATAATCCGCCAAGAACTACTACTGCCGCTACCGCACAAAGAAGCGGAACAATATATTTTTTTACTCCGTCACTTTCTTTTTCTTCGTAATATTTTCTCATCATCTTTCTGAGCACCCCTTTTCTTTTTCTCCTTCACAGGTATCATGCAGCTTGTCAGGCTTCCATTACTCTTCATGGAAAATGGCTTTCCCTCTTCTGATATATCATCTGTTTCATATGTTAATTTGCATGTTTTTTTCTCGAATCTTCTCTCTTTGATATATTGGGGCAATAACATTCCATTCGGTTTGTAAAAGCCACAGATAAAGAATGGAATTGCAAACGGGAATCCTGCATATACTCCGATATTAAAAGCAATGCCAAACTTCCACCAAAGTAAAATTGTTACAAGTGCAATTGCTACGAATCCACCAAAAGAAAAGCCAAATTCATATATCGAAAAGCCTTTCACAAATTCATTCCGATATGTTGTCTCAATGTCCTGATTGATTGGTATATTCATTCTTAACTTCTCCTTTCCGTACCGAATTTCGGTACACTCTTTTTTATGTCTGCGATTACAAGGCAACAAAAAAAGAAATCCTCGCAGTAATTTTTACTGTTTTGGATTTCTTTTTCTTTCTGATTCTACTATATCACACAGGAAAACTGATATCCAGTCCACTTTAGTATGCAGCCATTATGGAGCATCACCAGCTTCATCCACTTCACCTTCTGCAGTCTCTGTTGAATCTTCCTCTGCCGGATATTCCGGTGTACCATATCCAACCGTATATTTATAATTCAGTGGATACTTACATTTCTTTACCTGGCTTCCTTTATGGTATGGTTTTGCAAAAGACGTTCCAGTGTTTCCCTCAATGGTTGTTACTATCTGATTCTCTTTGTCATAGTCTACCACAATTCCGGTATGACTTTTCCCATTTCCAAAAAATATAATATCACCGGCTTTGGGTTCATACCCACTTTCTTTTTTCTGATAAAGGTCAGCTTTCATATACCACTGTGCCATGTTGGCAACACTGGCAGTCCTTGGCATGGTGCCATCCTTTATATAACCACATTGGTCAGCGCACCAGGAAACGAACATAGCACACCAGTTATCGTCCATGCCATACCATTTTTTGTATTTGTCACCACCTATATTGAGGTCAGAACTTTCCAGCTCCTGTTCTGCAACAGCAACAATTTTTAATCCTTCCTCTTCTGCTTTTTTAGGTGTGCAGGATGCAGCTGCTATTGCAAAACCACCAACAACCATCATAAAAGCGGCACATAATTTCACCAGGAAAAAGATAGATAATCCGCTTCCTAATTCCATAGAACCAGGACTGCCATCATCTGATTTTCCCTTCTTCTTACTCTTTCTTTTTCCGGTTACTTCTGTCCTTTTGCTTTGTTTCATATCAGTTGTTGATTCCAGGTTTGCTTTTATTCTCCTGCCTTCACGTCGTCCGACTTCAATCGTCTTTTTAACAACAGCTACACCAAGCATTACTCCACCAGTAGCTGCTCCGGATGCGGCGGTACCTCCTGCCTTTGCCGCTCCTTTTGCAGCACCCTTTGCCGCACCACCTGCCGCTCCGGATGACGCAGTTTGAATACCGGTCTTTGTTCCATTTCCGGCAGCTTGCATTGAACCGGATTTTGCTGCAGCAGACATCATACCACCTTTCGCCGCAGCACTCTCACTTCCTTTTCTGGCAAGAATCATTTTTGTTTCTGCTTTCCGGTAGCCCTCTTTTTTTATCTGCTCCCGTTTTCTTTCCAATTCCTTCCTGCGATTCCTGCCACGATAAATCGTATCCATCCAGCTATTATGATTGCCACCTTTTTTATTTCTTCTGTCCTGGTCAAAAGAATCATCATTTTCTTCTTCTCCCATGGTACTGTTTAAAAGTGCTTCCTCGGCTCTTTCTTCCGTGGTTGTAATCTTCTGTTTTGCTGTTTTGATTCCACTCTCTACGGTCTGAATCCCGACAGATTCTAATGTTCGTATTTCCATACCACACCTTCTTTATTCGTGGTTATATGCTTTCATCTCTTCCTGTTTATTTTCCGCAGCCTGTGCTGCTTTTTCATGGAAGTTTGTACTTAAAAGAGGATATAATGGATTGTCATGATTCATATATGTATCAAATAAAAATATCTGACCACCCCAGCACATAACACCATGTCCCGGTTTTGGATTCTCAAGTTCACGGTATTCCCTTGAGGACAGTTCCATAATTTCAGCAAGGCTTGCTGCATCGACACCACCCAAATCAAGAAAGCATTTGTAAGGACAATTCGAAAACATATCTCTTAAATCTTCATGCTCTAATACTCTTGTAAGATTCTGCACTGCCAGTGTAACAACGGCTCCTGCTTTTCGATATGTTTCTACGGCGTGAAGAAGCTGCTCTGCAGTAGAAGGTCTTGCACAAAGATACTGTGCTTCATCCACAATCAGACGCAGTGCAACAAGTGTCTGCTGGTTATAAGTTATCCTCATGGAAAGGAAATGCATAATCGTAAGCATTGCAGGCTCCCATACAGAATCCGGTAAATTTTTTAATCCAAATCCAATCAGACGATTATCAATATCGAGGTTGGATGGATGAGCAAACATATCATAAGGACCATCGGTAAAGTTCTCCATGGAATCAACAATATCCAGCAATATTCTCCGGTCTTCCCGGTATTCACTCTTTTCTATTTCCTCTTTCAAAAGGTCTCTTAATTTACAAAGTGTCGGCTGGTTTTTGTTCTTTGACCACGGAGTACGCAGTTTGAAATAGTCCTCATACATTTTCCGGACTGCTCTTGATATATAATTCATATGCACCTGCGTTACCACAATATTAGTCATAATGGCAGCACAGAAAGAAATTGCAAACTCCGTTTTCTTTGCGATAAACATATTCTTTTCCACATCATTTCCAGCTGCCACATATTCCGGTATTTCAAATGGATTTAAAAACACCTGGCACTGTGGTGTAAAATCAAAGAACTGTCCATGCAGCTTTTCGATATAATCTTTCTGCTCATTATTCGGGTCAATAACAATTACATCATCATCTGTAAAAAGTAAAGGCTGGGAAATATCTGTGATTTTAATCAGCATTGATTTACCAGACCCGGTATGTCCTACCATGATTCCATGTGGTGCAGGAAGAGCTTTTCTGTCACCACGAAGGAGCTGCTTTGTGGTGGTATTCAGTCCATAAATGAATTTTCCAGACTGCATATCTTTTGCATAAAATGGCTGGAAAGCTACTGCAGAAGATGTAAACAGTGGACGCATATGATTTACCTGTCTTCCTCCAATCGGAAGTACCGTATTAAATGCCCTAAGCTGTCTGTTGTAATATGGGTCCAATGTAAAGCCATTAGAGGTTGCTATCTGCATTAATGTATCAGCTCTTTGTTCCAACATTTCCGGAGAATCAGCCGATACCATAACAAGCATTCCTAAGAACAATCCATCTTCATCATTGCCATCGACCTGATCCATCATGTTCTCCAGGTCTTCCTTCTTCTTTCTTAAGGTATAGGAATTGTCTGCTCCATACTGTCCTCTGTTATTCAGGTTATCACGTTCTGTTGACATGTTTCTTTCATTATTGGTATGTGCTACAAGCAGTCTGTCCTTAAGCAGTTTTTTTCTGATTGGTTCCATATCAAGCGTAATGTATACCGGGAAATTCACATCCGTAAGGGAATGCATTACTTTTTCTTCATTCAATGACTGGTCATAATTATGTCCAAATAAAATAGTCGCATACCGGTCATTCACCTGCATATAATCTGTTTCACTCTCAATATATGCCGGAACAATCTGGTTCTTCCAATCATCTGTTTCTCTTTCTATCATTTCCTTGGACACCGGAATGCTTCCTGCGCCGGCACAAGTCATTCTCTGAATGACTTTTAATCTCTCTGCAGCACTCATCCGGTATATCTGACTATTCAGTCCGTAAAATATAGTAGTTAATGTTGTATCAAGCGTTCCAAAGAATGTTTCTGCTTCCTCGAACGATTTTGCCCGATGTGTAACGGTAAGAAGCAGCAACTTTCTAATATCCCTGGTTCCTTCCTCTATCTTCTGATTAATCCAGGTACCAATTCCTTCTTCCAAAAGAGGATATTCTTCTCCATTTACCGGAGCAAATACTTCATTGAAAAAAGACTTCATATCATGCTGCTCACTGGCAACGGTTATTTTAAACTGGCTGTCCATACACTTAAACAACTTTATCAGTTCCAACAGTGCACTTTTCTTTTTATCAATATCTTTGTTGATATAATTAACATCTTCAAAGACATAGCAACGGTCATACATTGCCAATCCATTCATTGGTTCTATTTTAAAGATACCATTTTTCCGTATGGTATCTATACCAAGCCACTCCCTGGTATTCTTTGGTATTTCATATACCGGTGTCGTACAGCTTTTCTTACTTGCAAAACGCTGATTTATATTAAATGCTGGCATTGTTTCTCCTTTCCATTTATTCTTTCGTACCGGATTCCGGTACATTTCCTTTTACTATAATGCAAATGTTCTTCGCATAAATTCATCCACACCCTTTACTGATGCTGTCAGAAGTAACATATTAAATATGTTCTGTAGAGCCTGTATAAATCCGTCCGCCGCCTCAATTCCCGCAAGTTGTCCAAAGTCAATTGCCGCACACATTTTAGATGTAATAATAATAGCCAGTGCAATAAGTACAATTGAAAAGGATTTTGCTAACAGGGTCTTAAACCATGCCCCTGCAGTCTGTGATATTCCTGGTCCCCCCGGTATCGTAGACAAGGCAATCGGTGCTGACAAGACAAGAAGATATAACTGCAGATATCGTCCATAAACCGTAAGGAAGATAGTCACCGAACTTACCAGGCAGACGGCAAAGTATATGATTCCAAAGACCGCATAGAAAAATATCGCCCCACCATCCATATCACTCTGTACGAATGGATTGTCTGTTCCGGCTATTAACAACTTTGAGAGTCCTCCGGCAAGATTGAAAATCTGCTCCATAATAGGAATAATAGACTGAATGACCAGATTTCCTAATGCCACCTTAATACATAGTTCGATAAACATTTCAAGCGTCATTCCGTCTCTCAGATTGCTTACACTTCTAAGGTATCCAATCAAAAAAAAGACATTAAGAAGCGTACTTCCAATAGCAAGAAACAGTGGATAAAGAGACTGTGTAATATAGTTCCAGGTTCCCTCTGAAAAAGCCTGTGGGGTTTCTCCGGCGGTCACGCCAATTAATATCAGCATGACCTTCCAGATAGCCATTCCAATATAGTAAAAGGGAGTAATTGTAAAATCAAAAAGACTTTCCATACCTTTTACCTTCTCTTTCTTATACTAATACTGCTAAAATCTGTGGTGCCATGACCGCCACAATACCACCGACAATTCTTCGGAAGGACTGGGCCTGCATTGTACCTTCTGAGCCCTGGAAGGAAACCGCCCATTCACCAATGCCCCATAAGGTATAGATATATCCGAGTGAGGATACAATCGCAGAAACAAGTCCTTTTAAGTTATCAATTGGTGCTGTTACTGCTGAATAATCTGCTGCAAATACCGAAATACCAGATATCTGCAGCGTAAACACTGCCATCAGGATGCAGTACATTCCTCGTAAATATAACCATTTATTTTCTTTCAGTTTATTGAAAAACTTTAATGCGTTCTTCTTCATCCTTACATCCCCTTTCCACTTCTTTTTGCTGCAATCAATGCTCCGATAATCGTTCCAGCCATTACTAATCCCCAGAATACCAACTGACGGAATTTATCCGGGATAGGACATAAAAATGCAATTGCTGCTGAAATAACCAGTGCTAAAAATGCTACGATAAATACATAACCAGGTATCCGTTTTCTTTTATTAAACATAAAAATTTCCTCCATTTCGTATGTGTACCGAAATCCGGTACATATTTTTAGGCATAAAAAAAGCACCCTCTGGAAGCAGTGTTGTTTCATTACCACTTCCTTTGGGTGCATTATTCTGTTTTTATTGAATCAAATACTTATTTATCCTCTGTCTTTTCCTTGGCTGCTTTAGTGCGTGATGCCTTTTTTACACCAACGCCGATAGCTGCTGCGGAAGCTGCCAGTGCAACGGTAAGCGGAAGAAGCGGTGAATTGTCACCAGTCTTTGGCTTAGGTGCTTCCGGTACAGGTGGATTTGTAATATCAACACTCTGTTCCTTAGAATCAATATCATGGTGTACTGCTACTTCCTTGCCATCATACAGGCAGCTTTCAAAAGCTACCACTGTCTTTCCGCCAAGGGAAGTACCATCGAACTTAAAGGTAAGTTCTACGCTGCCATCCGCTTTCTCCGGTGTAAAGGTTACTTCCTGTGTAACTGTGTTACCATTAATGACAAGTTCCTTACCGGTTTCCTTATCCATTAATACACCTTTCATGGTATATTCTTTGCCAGGAATCAGATTATGGTATTTAACTACATCTGTAAGGGACATTTCCCCTGCAGCTTCTACCGTATGGTTTCCGGTAACATCATCCTTAAGTTCTGTTGAAATGTCCGGAATATCAACGGTCTGCTCCTTAGAGTCAATGTCATGATGTACCGCTACCTCTTTTCCATCTCTTAAGCAGTCCTCAAATGCTACAACAGACTTTCCGGCAAGTGCAGAACCATCAAAGGTAAAGGTAAGCTCTACACTTCCATCCGGCTTCTCCGGTGTAAAGGTTACTTCTTTTGTTACCTTCTCACCATTGATAAGCAGTGGCTCTCCGGTTGTCTTATCCATCAGCGTTCCCTTCATGGTATATTCTTTGCCAGGAATTAATCCGGTA
>ERZ1026850.267-NODE-267-length-34343-cov-5.796605_pt1 | contig 34343 bp, 30 predicted proteins | sample MGYA00380155_ERZ1026850 | MGnify/ENA primary metagenome ERZ1026850 (study PRJEB33269, sample SAMEA4719791) | human gut metagenome | biome: human-associated habitat; feature: organic feature; material: feces | place: Cameroon | collected 2013-10 ... | reverse complement strand
TCGATTCCCCTACAAGCTGTTGCTATTTAGAATAGCCCAACCCAAGGAAGATTCCTGAAAGCACATAAACGTGGATTCAGGGATTTTTTTTAGGTAAAGATAAAATATAACTTTGGAGGCGGCAATGTTACAGGCGAAAAATCTGACCTTTTCCGTGGAGGACGAAAACACACCCGCAGGGAAGGAAAAAAGAACGATTATCGATACGGGACCCAACGGCAGCGGCAAATCCACACTGGTAAAGCTGCTCATGGGCATCGAAACACCGGACGCCGGAGAAATCTTACTGGACGGAAAGGATATATCGAAGCTGTCCATAGCGGAACGTGCGGGGGCCGGTATCGGCTATGCATTCCAGCAGCCGCCCCGTTTTAAGGGCATGACCATAAGAAAGTTACTGTCACTGGCAGCGGGAGAGCCTTTGAACGAGGAAAAATGCTGTGCCCTGTTGTCAAGCGTGGGCTTATGCGCCGGCGAATACATTGACCGCCAGGCGGACGATACGTTATCGGGCGGCGAAATGAAACGTATTGAAATTGCCACTGTGCTGGCGCGCCCCCATAAGGTATGCCTGTTTGACGAGCCGGAAGCGGGCATTGACCTCTGGAGTTTTTCCATGCTGATCAAACAGTTTGATAAAATCCATAAGCAGAAAAAAGAGAGCATTTTAGTCATTTCCCACCAGGAAAAACTGATTCAGATGGCGGACCGCATTCTGTTATTAAAGGACGGAAAGATTGACAGCATCGGAACGAAGGAAGAGCTGAAGGACAAGCTGTATGACGGCACCCTGGACAGGGGCTGCAAATATAGCGAAAGGTAGAGGTAAGGGAAAATGGAAATAGATGCAATCACAAAGGGAGTTCTTGACAAAATAGACGATACCGGATTTAAGCAGGAGGGAGCCTACAATCTGCGTTACAACGGCTATGCTCTTTGCCGGGGCGATTCCGAGCATATCAAAATAAAAAAAAGAGAAGACGGCCATTCCGGCATTGATGTGGTAATCAGCTCCGACACTAAAGGGGAAACGGTACATATTCCCGTGGTTATCACAAAAACCGGCATGACGGATGTGGTTTACAACGATTTTTATGTGGAGCCGGGTGCGGAAGTTACCATTGTGGCCGGCTGCGGCATCCACAACAGCGGCTGCGACGAAGCCCGGCACGACGGCATCCATACCTTCCATGTGGGTAAGGGCGCCAATGTGGTCTATACGGAAAAGCACTACGGAGAAGGGGAAGGCAGCGGTACCAGAGTCTTAAATCCCGTGACCCGTATTATTCTGGAGGAGGATGCCCAGTTTACACTGGATACGGCGCAGATAAAGGGTGTGGATTCTACCGTCAGGGAGACGGAGGTTTCCTTAAAGGAAAATGCCAGACTGTTCGTGACGGAAAGACTGATGACACACGATGCCCAGAGTGCGGTTTCCAATATGAACGTGGAACTTAACGGAAAAGGCAGCAGCGCCCGGATTGTGTCCCGTTCCGTAGCGGGAGGCAGCTCCGTGCAGACCTTCCACCCGAGAGCCATCGGCAATGCGGACTGCCATGCCCATATCCAGTGCGATTCCATTATCATGGACAAAGCAAGGGTCTCTTCTATCCCGGAAATCAATGCCAATCATGTGGATGCTGCCATTATCCACGAAGCGGCAATCGGCCGGATCAACAGTGACCAGCTATTGAAGCTGATGACACTCGGTCTTTCCGAAGAGAAAGCGGAAGCAGTCATCATAGAAGCATTCTTAAACTGAAAATTTTTCTTTTCGGTAAGCGGTTTCTGTGGTATACTTATTATGATTTTTTGGAGGTTCCGGGACGATGACGGAAAAGGAAGCGCAGGAAGCAAAAAGACACAAAAGAGTAGACAGACTGAAAAAAGGAATTATGGGTCTTTTTGTGTTCGCGGTACTGGCTCCGATTGTACTGACCGTGGTATTTATGCTGCGGATAAACAGTCTGGAAAATAGACTGCGTGACGTGACCGGAAATCTGGAAAAATTACAGGCAGAAGAACAGAAGTCTGCAGTGGAAGCTTATGTTTCCGCGCTGGGAAATCCTTCCGGGCAGGAAGGAGCATCCGGACAGGGAGCCACCGCCGGGCAGGAAGGAGCGTCCGGACAGGAAGCCACCGCCGGACAGGAAGATGTCCGTGGGCAGGAGGACGCTTCCGATGAGGAGAATGTCACGGTCAGAAAGGTTTATCTTACCTTTGACGACGGACCCAGCTCCAATACGGACAATATTTTGGATATTTTAGATACTTACGGCGTAAAAGCCACTTTTTTCGTAACGGGGAAAGAGGGCGCAAAAGCAGAAGCCTCTTACCGCAGGATTGTGGAGGAAGGGCATACACTGGGGATGCATTCCTACACCCATGACTATTCCGTCATTTATGCTTCCGAGGAAGCCTTTATGGAGGATATGGAAAAACTGCAGCGTTATCTGTATGATGTGACCGGCGTGCAGAGCACGTATATCCGGTTTCCGGGCGGCAGCTCCAACAAGGTCAGCGATGTGGATATGCGCCTGCTCATTACGGATGTGCATGAGGCGGGCATGGAGTACTTCGACTGGAACGTATCCAGCCAGGATGCATCGTCAAAGCCCCTGACGAAGGAAGAGATTTTAGACAACTGCTTAAACAGCATAGAACGGTTTCAGAACTGCATCATTCTGATGCATGATGCCGGAAGCAAGGACAGCACGGTGGAGGCTCTGCCGGAGCTGATAGAGCATATACAGGCTATGGAGCATACGGAGCTGTTGCCGATTACGGAGGATACAGTACCCGTCTGGCATATAAAGATGACACAAGAAACGGAGGATTGAAAGAATGGGCTTTTTTTCTGAGTTAAAAGAAGACTTGTCCCAGGCAGTCAACGAACTGATACCTGAAGAAGAAAAAGCAGAACTCGCCGCAGAAGCAGCGGAGGAAGCACAGGCGGCAGAGGATAGCGAAGCGGTACCGGTGTCCGCATGGGCAGAAAGTCCCGCACAGGCGGAAACGGAAAATTCCGGGCAGCCGGAAGAAAATGCAGAGCAGGAGACAGTACCGGCGGATACAGCAGAGAAAGAAGACATTGCACCGGAAGAAACACTGCCGGATGAAGCAGCCGGCGCAGAGGCGGCAGGCACAGAGGATTTCCCGGCAGAGGACGTACATACAGCCGCTTATACCGGGGAAACGGAAGACAGCCAGGAAAAGAAGGATATGGCGCAGCTTACGGCATGGCTTAATGAACTGGATGAAAAGGATGCCCTCAAAGAAGAGGCACCCGCAGAAGAAATAAAAAAAGAAAATAAAGAGGGAAGGGTAAAGATGGACAATCAGACAAGAGAAGCAGCCGATGAAACATCCATTATCACCGCAGGCATGACCATCACCGGCGATATTGCATCCGAGGGCTCCGTAGAAGTCATCGGTACGGTAAACGGCAACATCAATATTTTGGGAAAATTAAACATTACCGGTAATGTGACCGGCAATTCCATGGCAGCGGAAATATTTGCGGACAATGCGCAGATTACCGGCGAAGTAGTCAGTGAAGGCGCCGTCAAGGTAGGACAGAGCTCCGTTATCATCGGCAACATTACGGCAAAGAGCGCCGTCATTGCCGGAGCCGTTAAGGGTGACATTGATGTGCAGGGTCCCGTGGTACTGGATGCTTCCGCCATTGTCATGGGCAATATCAAATCCAAAGCCGTACAGATTAACAACGGTGCGGTTATCGAGGGTATGTGCTCCCAGTGCTATGCGGATGTCAATCCCAGCTCTTTCTTCGAGGACTATAAAAAAGGAAAAACCAAATAAGGAGTTAAGGTATGCGCAGAATATTATTGAAATTAAGCGGCGAAGCATTAGCCGGCGACAAGCATATGGGTTTTGACGAAGAGACCGTACGAGGCGTGGCTCTTCAGGTAAAGAAATTAGTGGATGAAGGATATGAAATCGGGATTGTAACCGGCGGTGGCAATTTCTGGCGCGGACGCTCCAGCGAAAACATTGACCGCACCAAGGCAGATCAGATAGGCATGCTGGCAACCGTTATGAACTGCATTTATGTATCGGAAATCTTCCGTTCCGTAGGCATGCAGACCGAAGTGCTGACTCCCTTTGAATGCGGCTCCTTTACAAAGCTGTTTTCCAAGGACAGAGCCAATAAGTACTTTGCAAAGGGTATGGTAGTGTTCTTTGCGGGCGGTACCGGACATCCTTATTTCTCCACCGATACCGGCGTGGTACTCCGTGCCGTGGAAGTGGAAGCGGATGTTATCCTTCTCGCCAAGAGCATTGACGGCGTATACGATGCAGATCCCGCCAAAGTGCCGGATGCAAAGAAATATGATGAGATTTCCATTGACGATGTGATTGCCAAAAACTTACAGGTTGTGGACATGACAGCCTCCATTCTGGCAAGGGACAACAGAATGCCCATGTGGGTATTCGGCCTGAACGAAAAAGACAGCATTGTAAACACCATGAGCGGAAAATTCACCGGTACCAAGGTAACGGTATAAAGTTTGATTAAAGGAGAACAGTTATGGATAAGAGAATCAGCGTATATGAAGAAAAAATGACAAAGGCGTATGAATTTTTACAGTCCGATTATGCAAGCATCCGTGCAGGACGCGCCAATCCCCATATTTTAGATAAGCTTCGTGTGGATTATTACGGAACCCCCACTCCCATCCAGCAGGTGGGCAACATCACCGTTCCCGAAGCCAGAATCATTCAGATTGCCCCCTGGGAAAAGAGCTTAATCAAAGCCATTGAAAAAGCAATCATGACTTCCGACATCGGCATTACCCCTTCAAACGACGGCAGCGTAATCCGACTGGTATTCCCGGAGCTTACCGAGGAAAGAAGAAAGGATCTGGTTAAGGAAGTAAAGAAGAAAGCGGAAGAAGCAAAGGTTGCTGTCCGTAACATCCGCCGCGAAGGAAACGATGCCTTCAAGAAGTTAGGCAAGGAAGATGTTTCCGAAGACGAAATCAAATCCCTGGAAGAGGATTTACAGAAACTGACAGATAAATATATTAAGAATGTAGATGCACTCATGGAAGAAAAGTCCAAAGAAATCATGACTGTATAACGGAAAGAGGGCAGGTCCTGCGACCTGCCCTTTGGTTGCATCTATGACTTTTAAAAAAAGGAGTACCGGGATGGACGAATTAAAGATACCGAATCATGTAGCCATTATTTTAGACGGCAACGGAAGATGGGCGAAAGCCAAGGGAATGCCCAGAAGCTACGGACATGTGCAGGGCGCCAGAACCGTGGAGGATATCTGTGAAATCGCATACAATATGGGAATACAGTATCTGACGGTGTATGCATTTTCCACAGAAAACTGGAACCGGCCGCAGGACGAAGTGGACACTCTGATGAAGCTTCTCCGCAACTATATGAAAAACTGCATCAAGCGCGCCACGAAGAACAATATGTGCGTGCGCGTCATCGGCGACAAGACCAGACTGGACCGGGATATTCAGGACAAAATTGCGGAGTTAGAGGAAATCACAAAGGACAACACCGGCCTGCATTTCCAGATTGCCATTAACTACGGCGGCAGGGATGAAATCCGCCGGTGCATGGAGAAAATTGCGGAGGAAGTAAAGGAAGGGGTCTTGAATCCCGCAGACATTACGGAAGAAACCATAAGCAGCCATCTGGATACGGCAGGGCTTCCCGACCCGGATTTGTTAATCCGTACCTGCAATGAACTGCGCACCTCCAATTTCCTGCCGTGGCAGCTTACCTATACGGAGCTTTATTTTACTCCGGTGCCGTGGCCGGATTTCTCAAAGGAAGAGTTACAAAAAGCGGTAGAGGCATATACTAAAAGAGACAGAAGATATGGCCTTGTAAAGGAGGAGTAGAGATGTTTGTAACAAGACTCATAAGCGGAATTGTACTGGTAGCCATCGCCCTGTTAGCATTTATTTTTGGCGGAGAGATACTGCTCGGCATTTCCGTGTTTATCTCCATAGCGGGCTATCTGGAGCTCTGCCGTGCGGTGGGCGTGAAAGAAAAAGATAAAAAAATAAACGCACTGGAAATCGTGGGCATTATCGGTATTCTTGCCTACTATGCGGTACTGTATTTCTTCCCGGCAGTGGAAGAGGGCAATGCAGCCATGTCCATGGGAAACGTATTATATGCGGTTATTCCCGTGATTGGCGTATTCATGCTTAGCATGCTTTTGTATGTGGTGCGCTTTCCGAAATACCGCTCCGAGCAGATTATGGCGAATGTCTTTAATTTCCTGTACGCGCCGGTGATGCTCTCCTTTATCTATCTGACAAGGGAGCAGGAAGCGGGCAAATACATTGTGTGGCTTATTTTAATCAGCTCCTGGGGCTGTGATACCTGCGCTTATGTGGTGGGAATGCTCATCGGAAAAAAGAAAATATTCCCGGTTTTAAGCCCGAAGAAATCTTTGGAGGGCTGCATCGGCGGCGTAGTGGGAGCCGGTCTTATTGCGGCGCTGTATGCTATATTTGTGGTGGAAAATGTATTTCCGGATAAAAGGGTCACGATTGTGATTACCGTTATCTGCATGGTGGGCGCCGTTATGAGCCAGGTGGGAGACCTGGCAGCTTCCGCTATCAAGAGAAACCATGAAATTAAGGACTACGGTAAGTTGATTCCGGGCCACGGCGGTATTATGGACCGGTTTGACAGTGTGATTGTCACAGCACCCATGATTTACTTTCTGACGGTACTGTTTTTATAAAGGAAAAAGGCTTTTATCGTAAAACGGTGAAGGAGAAATACAGACTATGAAAAAGATTGCAATTTTAGGCTCTACCGGGTCCATCGGCACCCAGACACTGGAAATCGTAAGAAACAATGCAGATTTATCGGTGGTGGCGCTGGCAGCGGGCAGAAATGTGGAGTTGATGGAAAAACAGATAAGGGAATTTGCCCCGAAGCTTGCGGTGATGTGGAGCAAAGAAGCGGCAGAAGATTTACGGGCAAGAATAAAGGACACCGATGTGAAGGTAGCCTGCGGCATGGAAGGCTTAATTGAAGCAGCCACCCTGCCCGAGGCGGAAGTACTGGTCACGGCGATTGTAGGTATGATTGGCATTCGCCCCACCATAGCGGCAATTAACGCCGGAAAGACCATAGCCCTTGCCAACAAGGAAACACTGGTCTGCGCCGGACACATTATCATGTCTCTGATCAAAGAAAAAAAGGTGCCACTGCTTCCCGTGGACAGCGAGCACAGCGCCATCTTCCAGTCCCTGCAGGGACAGCCGAAGGAAAGACTGGCAAAGATTTTACTGACTGCCTCCGGCGGACCTTTCCGGGGAATGAAGAGAGAGGAACTGGTAAACATAAGACCCGAGGATGCCTTAAAGCACCCCAACTGGTCCATGGGACGGAAAATCACCATCGACTCCTCCACACTGGTCAACAAGGGGCTGGAGGTTATGGAAGCCCACTGGCTGTTTGACACTCCCTATGATAAAATCCAGGTGGTGGTGCAGCCCCAGAGCGTCATCCACTCCATGGTGGAATACGAGGACGGCGGCATTATGGCACAGCTCGGCACGGCGGATATGAAGCTTCCCATCCAGTACGCCCTGTTTTATCCGGATCGTAGATTTTTACCCGGAAAAAGACTCGACTTTTACGAGCTTTCCGGGATTACCTTTGAAAAGCCGGATACGGATACCTTCCGGGGACTTTTACTCGGTTACCGGGCGGGAGAGACGGGCGGAAGCATGCCCACGGTTTACAACGCTGCTAACGAAATGGCAGTCGGCCTGTTTTTAGACGGAAAAATTGGGTATCTTAAGATTACGGAGCTCATAGAGGAATGTATGGAGGCTCATAAACTTATCGTAAATCCTTCCGTGGAGGAAATCCTTCAGACGGAGCAGTGGACTTACAACTATATTAAACAAAAACAGTAAGGACAGAACAGTATGCAGGTAACACTCATGACCATAGTCTGGTTCATTATTATTTTCGGAATTGTGGTGCTTTCCCACGAATTCGGACATTTTATCATAGCAAAGGCAAACGGTATCCGTGTCGTGGAATTTTCCGTGGGTATGGGACCGAAAATTTTTTCTGTAAAGCGGAAGGATACGGTATATGCCCTGCGGCTGCTTCCCATCGGCGGCGCCTGTATGTTTGAAGGCGAAGACGGCAGGGAGAGCGACGCAGAGGGAAAATCCGAAGCGGAGTCGGATGCAGGCTCCTTTAACAAAGCAGGCGTCTGGTCCAGAATTGCCACGGTAGTGGCAGGTCCGGTATTCAACTTTATCTTAGCCTTTGTGGTAGCGGTGATTTTAGTGTCCATGGCATCCCCTGCACCCAGCACCATAAGCGGTGTGGTGGAAAACAGTCCGGCGGCACAGGCGGGACTTGCGGAAGGCGACCGGATTGTAAGCATCAACGGCGAAAAGACCTACCTGTTTAAGGATATTTCCCTGATTGCCTACTTAAACGGCGGCAATCCCATGGAGATTGTATACGTAAGAAACGGCGAAAAAACAACCACAACCCTGACACCGGCGTACAATGAGGAATACGGCACCTATATGTTGGGGATTACCGGTACCTACGGTCATGCCAAAGGGCTTTCCGTATTCAAATATGCCTGGTATGAGATGCGTTATTGCGTTGTCAACACCTACAAGAGTCTGGGTATGATGCTTACCGGTAAATTCTCCAGACAGGATGTGGCGGGTCCCGTGGGCATTGCGGTAAATGTGGTGGGAAAAACCTACGAGAATACCAGAAGCTATGGCTTAAAGACCGTATTTTACAATATGTTCAACATTGTGCTGCTGCTGTCGGTGAACTTAGGTATTTTAAACCTGCTGCCCATTCCGGCGCTGGACGGCGGCAGACTGGTGTTTTTGATTGTGGAGGTATTCCGCAAAAAGCCGGTACCGCCCGAAAAAGAAGGCATGGTCCACTTTGCGGGACTGGTATTCTTTATGGTGCTGATGGTAATTGTTTTCTTTAACGATTTAGTCAATATTTTTGCTCATTGATGGTACGGAAAGAGAGAAGGATATGAAGATACAGTGCGCAAGCTGCGGCGGCGAATACGAAAATACCGAAAAAATGTGTCCCTATTGCGGAACGGAGAACAAAGAAGCCGCCGGACGGGAAATGAAGCATATCTTAGGCAGTTACGATGCGGAAGCCAAGGAAATGGAAACCACGGTGCCGAAAAAGCACTTAAAAAGATGGTCCCGCACTCTGCTTGCCGTGGTACTTATTATCCTGATAGTGCTTGTGGTGGGAACGGTGGCTGCGGTCATAAAAGGACAGGTTGACAGTGCAGTGGAAGCCGGCAGTGGAAACAAGGCGCTTACGCAGTTAGAGGCGTATTATGAGGCGGAGGATTACGATGCCATGCGGGAATACTGCCGTAAAAATGATTTGTACGGTTATGAATACGACAAGTACTGGGAAGTCATGGATGCGGACAGAAACATCGGCTACTGCACGGAAGACATCGAAAACTATGAGAAATACGGAAACAGGGAGTTTTTGGACAACTTTACGGAACAGATCTGGATCTACGGAACAATGGCTTATGAAAAAGGTTACGAAGCCGTAAACGATAGGAACTTTTTAGGAAACGAGGACAGGATAGAAGCTCTTTTATCCGGCTTCTCGGACACCTTAAAGGAGCATGGTTTTACCGATGAAATGATTGAACTTTTGAAAACGGGAAACGAAGAGGATAAGGAACTCTTTCAAAATAAGGCAAGGGAGAATTTTTAAGGCACATGAAATGTATGTATTGTGGCGGGGAAGGGCCTGCCAAAAGCACAAAATGTCCTTACTGCGGAAGGGAAAATCAAAGCGGCATTGCCTTTGAACGGGAAGTAAGGGAAAAAGAAGCACGGAACCGGGCGCTGGGCGATGAAATCCTAAAAAAGAATTTACCGTGGCTTACCCAGAAAATGCTGACGAGAATCATTGTGGTTACGGCGGTATTGAATGTAGTGCTGTTCTTTTCCACCTTTCTCATGTTCTTATGGAGTGACAGAGCCCCTGCCGTAAAGGAGGCAAAAGCAGGCTCTGCCGCAGAACGGTACCTCCGGAATTTTGAAACGGAAGATTACTATTGCGGAAATTTTATCGAGAGCATGAACGATTACATAGGTGCGAAAACGGATGGAACGGAGATGGAAGCGTACCATATAGAGAGCATGGTAAGGCATGGCTTTTATCTGGCACAGCAGATTTACGACGATAAAATGGGAGCAGAAGAAAAAGAAGAAGCGGCGGCGCTTTTAGAGGCATTTTTTGCGGATTATGTCGGACTGCCGGAGGAATACCGCTATTTTTACCGGACGGAAGAATGGAGTACCGGCGACTATGAACAGCGCACGGCATCAAGGGATGCGGCGGTTTCCTGGCTCTGTGAAAAGGAGGGCGTGGACTGATGGGATTTATCATTTTTCTTGCGGCAATCATAGCCTTTTACGTGTACGCCGGTAAAAAATGGAAGGACGAAACCAAAAGACGGTTTAAGATAATAGTCTGCGGCATTTCCCTTCTGTGCACGGTGTTTCTGCTGTTAATCTGTATCAGCGGGGCAAAAGACCTCTACGAAACCGAGAAAGACCGTTCCCTTTCCGCCAGGATGGACAGCGTGGAATACGAGCTGCGCAGGGGAGACTATATCGGCGCCATTACGTCCATGCAGGTCAACCATGATTATGAGGAGGAATTTTCCTATATCTGGGAACGCTGCGAAATGTATATGACGAGAAATTATTGCGCGTTATACAAAAAGGCGGCAGAGGAAAACGAAGCGTACCGGGACAAGGCGGCGGAATGGGAGCAGAAGTTAAAAGAAATCTGCGAAAATCCTGCTTTTCCCGCACAGAATGCCCAGTACGGCGAATATTTTCAAAACAGTGTGCGGTAGTTTTGACTTTTAGTGGGAAAAATATTATAATATTTATTATTTTCAGACAGGGAAAGAGAAGAAATACGAAGGAGGCAGAAGGCTTTATGAAAAAATTGGAAGAATATGTAAGAAGCATACCGGATTTTCCGGAGGAAGGGATTATTTTCAGAGATGTAACCAGTGTCCTGCAGGATGCGGACGGTCTGCAGCTTGCCATTGATACCATGCAGGATCTGATTAAGGACATTGATTATGATGTGGTAGTGGGCGCAGAGTCCAGAGGATTCATATTTGGAGCCCCCATCGCTTATAATAATCATAAGCCCTTTGTACTGATTCGTAAAAAAGGAAAACTGCCCTGCGAAACCATTGAAGAAACTTACGATTTGGAGTACGGCACGGCAACCATCCAGATTCACAAGGATGCCATCAAGCCCGGACAGAAGGTGCTCATCGTGGACGACTTGATTGCCACGGGAGGTACCACGGAAGCTATGATTCACCTGGTGGAAAGACTGGGCGGCGAAGTGGCAGGACTGGTATTCTTAATGGAACTGGCAGGCTTAAAAGGCAGAGAAAGACTCTCTAAGTATCGTATGGAATCTGCCATTATTTATGAAGGAAAATAAAACAGCTTACAGGTAAAGGTGCGATGACCTATGACAGAAGAAAAAAACGGATTGGTTCTTGATGATGGAAAAATAACGGCATTAAAGGAATTTATGACACCTGACGAACTTTATCAGATGTTAATTGCGCGTGTCAAAAAATACCATCCTTCCGACGATATTTCCATGATAGAAAAAGCCTACAAGGTGGCAAGCAAGGCACATGAAGGACAGTTTCGAAAGTCCGGCGAGCCTTACATTATCCACCCTCTTTATGTTGCCATCATTCTGGCAGATTTAGAGATGGATAAGGAAACTATCGTGGCAGGCATTCTGCACGATGTAGTGGAAGATACCATCATGACGGAGGAGCAGATTACCGAGGAATTCGGGGCGGAAGTGGCGCAGCTTGTGGACGGTGTTACCAAGCTTGCCAATATCCCCTTAAGCAGCGGTACCGGATCGGAAAGCGATGCCAGACTGGAAATGCAGGCAGAAAACCTGCGTAAAATGTTCCTTGCCATGGCAAAGGATATCCGTGTCATTATCATCAAGCTGGCGGACAGACTCCACAATATGCGTACCTTAAAGTACCAGAAGCCGGAGAGTCAGCAGAGAATTGCCAAGGAAACCTTAGAGGTATATTCCCCCATTGCCCAGAGACTCGGTATTTCCAAAATCAAGGTAGAGTTAGACGACTTAGCGCTCAAATACTTAGAGCCGGAAGCCTACTACGATCTGGTGGAAAAGATTGCGGTCCGGAAGAGCGAGCGGGAAAAATACATTGAAAATATTGTGCAGGAAGTAAAGAAGCATATTGAAAATGCCGGCATCAAGGCGGAAATCGACGGCAGGGTCAAGCATTTCTTCAGCATTTACAAAAAAATGAAGAACCAGAACAAGACCATCGACCAGATTTACGATTTGTTTGCCGTGCGTATCATTGTGGACACGGTAAAGGACTGTTATGCCGCACTGGGTGTTATCCATGAAATGTATAAGCCCATTCCGGGACGTTTCAAGGACTACATTGCCATGCCCAAGGCAAATATGTACCAGTCCCTGCACACCACGGTAATCGGCAGCTCGGGACAGCCCTTCGAGGTGCAGATCCGTACCTTTGAAATGCATAAGGCGGCGGAATACGGTATTGCCGCCCACTGGAAATACAAGGAAGCCTCCGATGGTAAGAAGGTGGAAACGCAGGAAGAGGAGAAGCTTACCTGGTTACGGCAGATATTGGAGTGGCAGAGAGACACCTCCGACAACCGGGAGTTTATGAATCTGCTGAAAAACGATCTCGACCTGTTTTCCGACAACGTATACTGCTTTACCCCCAGCGGGGATGTCAAGAACCTGCCCGCAGGCTCCACCCCCATTGACTTTGCGTACAGCATTCACAGCGCCGTGGGCAACCGGATGGTGGGTGCCAGAGTAAACGGCAAGTTAGTCACCATTGATTATGTGATTAAAAACGGAGACCGGGTGGAAATTATCACCTCCCAGAATTCCAAGGGTCCCAGCCGGGACTGGCTCAAAATCGTAAAGAGCACCCAGGCGAAAAATAAGATTAACCAGTGGTTCAAGAACGAATTTAAGGAAGACAATATCGGCAAGGGCAAGGAGCTTTTAGCAAACTACTGCAAGGCAAGAAGCATCCAGCTTTCCGATTTGTTAAAGCCCGAATACATGGAGGCTATCCAGCACAAGTACGGCTTCCTGGACTGGGATGCGGTGCTGGCTGCCATCGGACATGGTGCCTTAAAGGAAGGCCAGATTGTCAATAAGATGCAGGAGTACTACGAGAGGGATCACAAGAAGGAGCTGACCAACGAAGAAGTACTGGCTTCCATTGCGGAAAATGCCCAGAAGAAGCCCTCCGAAAGAGGCTCCAAGAGCGGTATCATCGTAAAGGGTATTACCGATGTATCCGTTCGTTTCTCCAAATGCTGTTCCCCCGTACCGGGAGATGAAATTGTGGGCTTTGTCACCAGAGGCCGAGGCATTTCCATTCACCGGACGGACTGCGTGAATATATTAAGTCTGCCGGAAATGGAGCGTTACCGTCTGATCGAGGCGGACTGGCAGCAGGATGCGGAAACCGCAAATGCCGGCAAGTTCTTTGTGGATATCAAGATTTATGCCAACAACCGTAACGGTCTTTTGGCGGATGTGTCCAAGGCGTTTACGGAGAGGGATATCAATATTATTTCCGTCAATACCCGTACCAGCAAGCAGGGCATTGCCACCATGCAGCTCTCCTTCGAGGTAACAAGCAGGGAAGAGCTTACGAAAATCATCGATAAGCTGCGTATGATAGACAGTGTGATTGACATAGAAAGGACTGTGGGATAATGGCAGAATTACAGATTGGCAGAATTGTTTTGGGAAGCTGCGCGACCAACTGTTATTACATCCATAAAGAAGGAAAAACGGAAACGGTGGTCATAGACCCCGCGGACAGAGGTACCTATATCTATGAAAAAATAAAGGAAAAAGGTCTTTCCGTGGCAGCCATTCTTTTGACACACGGACATTTTGACCATATTCTCGGGGTAAAGGAACTGCAGGCGGCAACCGGTGCAAAGACTTACCTTTTGAAGGAGGAGGTACCCCTTTCCTCCGACCCGGAAAAGAACCTTTCCGGATGGACCGGCACACAGGTAAGTCTTGTTCCCGATGTGGAGGTTTCGGACGGGGAGGAGCTTACCCTTGCCGGCATTACTTTTAAGGTACTGGCAACACCCGGACATACCGATGGAAGCTGCTGTTATTACTTAAAAGAGGACGGCGTGGTATTCTGCGGAGACACCGTTTTCTTAGAGTCGGTGGGACGCACTGATTTCCCTACGGGAAGCGGCAGTAAGCTGCTTAATTCTGTAAAGGAGAAAATCTTTACCCTGCCGGATGACGTAAAGCTCTATCCGGGACACGGCGATGCCACTTCCGTAGAGCATGAAAAGAGGTATAATCCGTTCTTTTAGGATAATCTGTTTTTTATGGAAATATTGAGGGGAAGCTATGATATTCAAGTGTAAAAACTGCGGTGGCAACACGGTTTACAGCCCACAACAGCATAGGATGTACTGTCCGTACTGCCAGAGCTTTGACAGTGATGAAAAGATAGCGGGCGAAGAACCCACCACCTTTCAGTGTCAGAACTGCGGGGGAGAACTGCAGATACGGGACTATTTATCCGCGTCCCGTTGTCCTTACTGCGAGGACTATATTATCTTTGACGAGAGAGTGTCGGGACAGTATCGTCCGAAGTTCATGATTCCGTTTCTTTTGGGAAAAGACAAAGTCAAGGAGCTGATGCGAAAGAAATTCAAATCCTGTGTTTTCGCACCGGATGATTTCTGCTCGGATGTGAAACTCGACACCATGACCGGTATGTACGTGCCGTTCTGGATGTATGATTATCATGCAAAAGGCTTTTTTGACGGCCTTGGCAGGATAGTCCGCACCTGGGTATCGGGAGGACGGGAATTTACCGAAACCAAAACCTATCACATAGTCAGGGACCTGGAGGCAACCTTTGAAAAGGTGCCGGCGGATGCTTCCTATCTGATGCCGGATGCCACCATGGATTTGATGGAGCCGTACCGGTACGGGCAGCTTGAAGACTTTAAGGAAGGCTTTTTATCCGGCTTTTCCGCAGAGCATTACAACATGGAAGCGGAAGAGGCAAAAGGACGTGCGGAAAGCAAATCCAAAGCCGACATGCATGAGATTTTGAACAATAGCCTGCAGGGCTATACAGGCGTACAGGGAAGGGAAAACGAACGCATTTCCTTAGAGCAGAAGGATCATTGCTTCAGCCTGCTTCCGGTCTGGATTTACCGGTACATATACAAAAATGAAGCCTATATCTTTTACATTAACGGACAGACGGGAAAAATCGTAGGAAAAGTACCCTTGTCAAAACCGAAGGTATTTGCCTACGGGGCAACGGTGTTTGCCTGCCTGTTTGCCATTATGGTTCTGTTGAAATATCTCTTTGTATTTTTGTAAGGAAAAGAGCGGGGAAAGGTAAGGATTTCATGAAAGCATATTTTAAGTATTTCAGGTGGCTGTTTCTCATCGTTCTGGTACTTGCAGCCGCTTACGTGGGCGTATATTTCCTCCATAATGCCGTGGACGGCGGGGCAGAGAGGGGAAACAGGCAGGCTCCCACACAGAGAGTATACGACTTTGCCGATAAGCTTACGGATGAGGAAGAAAGCAAATTAGAAGCGCTGATAGCGGAAAGAGAAGCGCAGATACGTTGTGATTTGGTACTGGTGACGCTGGACGAACCGATATTGTCCTACGGCGGTTATGAGGACTGGGACAATACCAATGCCAACTGGAATGCGAGCATGCGCAGCTATGCGGACGATTTCTACGATGACAACAATTTTGGTTACGATAAGGTGCACGGGGACGGCGCCCTGCTTTTAGACAACTGGTATCAGGTGGGGGCGGCGGACAGCCAGGCGGGCACCTGGTTATCCACCTGCGGCAGGGTCTATGAGCACTATACAACCGCCATGGTAAACAGGGTACTGGATGACGTGGAAGACAATGTGGACAGCAGCCCTTACCGGGCGTACAAAACCTACGTGGAAAACGTATACCGGGAAATGTCCGGAAAGAAGGGCATCAACATCCCCTGGTTTATTGTCATTCTTATTCCCGCAGCGGCGGCAGGCTATTTTATTGCTCTGCATATCAAACCGAAGGAAGGAAAAAAGACTACGGGTGCATCTACTTATCTGGATAAAAACAACGTGGTATGCCATGTGCAGAGGGATGAACTGGTGAATACGACACTGACGAGCCGTAAAATTGAGAGCAGCTCCGGCAGCTCGGGAGGCTCCCACGGCAGGTCGGGCGGACATGTGAGCCGGGGCGGCGTGCACCACGGTGGCGGCGGACGGAGAAGATAGACCGGACAGAAAAGAAAAAAGGAGCGGAAGTTCCTTTTTTTATGAAAACTTTCGGACAAAATAAAAAACATCCACATGACGGTATGGATGTTTTTTATTTCTGATGTAATTAGCCTTTTTATTTCGATTATGCCATCTTGTTAACGGCAGCAGCTAAACGGGATACTTTTCTGGAAGCATTGTTTTTGTGATATACTCCCTTGGAAGCAGCTGAATTAATTTCGCTTGTAGCAGCAACTAATGCAGCAGAAGCAGCAGCCTTATCACCAGCTTCAACAGCAGCATTTACTTTCTTAATAGCTGTTTTAACGCCGGACTTGATAGCCTTATTTCTTTCAGTTCTTACCTGAGCAACAACGATTCTCTTCTTTGCAGATTTGATATTAGCCAAGATCTACACCTCCATTTTCCAAATGATTGATTGTAAGAAAATGTTCCATTAAGGCCAGACACGGACGACCAATGTAAACATACTGTAACATTGTAAGATACACATTCCCAAATGTCAATACATATTCCTTGTTTTTTTGCAAAAAATAGTAAAAAATAAGAAAGGCAAAAGAGGATATGAGTTATTTTCAGGCAAGAACGGACCTGGCGCTGGAAGCCAGGGAAAGCATCTCGGAAGCGGACGGTTCCCTGCACGGAGTCATAGCGGAAGAAACGGAAAAATCAGGCATGCACATCACCACGGTGAAGATTACCACAAAGAACGGTGCCAAGAGCATGGGAAAGCCCATGGGCAGCTATGTGACCATAGAGGCGCCCGGCATGACGGAGCCGGATGAGGACTGTCATAGGGAAATTGCCAAAGCCATTGCGGAGGTCTTAAAACAGATTTTACCCATGGACGGCAGTGCGGAAAAAAGTGTTCTTATCGTGGGACTGGGCAACCGGGAGGTCATAGCGGATGCGCTCGGACCCCATGTGGTTGACCAGCTTTTCATTACGCGCCATATGGTAAAGGAATACGGCATGGCGGCTTACGGAACAGAAAAGGTGAATGTGGTAAGCTGCATGGAGCCGGGCGTGACCGGCAGAACCGGTATGGAAGCGGCGGAAATCATAAAGGGTGTGGTGGAGCAGACAAAGCCCGACATGATGGTGGTGGTGGATGCCCTGGCGGCAAGGAATGTCAGGAGATTAAACCGCACCATCCAGATTACGGACACGGGCATTCATCCCGGTTCCGGCGTGGGCAACCACCGGAATGCCCTGACGGAAGAAAGCATGGGTATTCCGGTCATTGCCATCGGGATTCCCACGGTTGTGGATGCGGCGACCATTGTCTTAGATGCACTGGAAAAAATGCTTTCGGAGGAAAGCGAGGCGGACAGGCGGAATTACCTTTCCGAGTGCCGGAATGCCTTTGCGGAGCTTCATAACATGTACGTTACCAGCAAGGACATCGATGCGGTCATAAAGCAGGTGAGCTTCATGGTGGCGGAGGGCATAAACATGGCTCTGGAGAGAGAAAAGTAAGAGGAAGTGTCCAATGCACAGGTAATACGGGCATGTAATCCCTCTTTCCCGCATATAATACCTATGGCTCTGCCGGGGAAGATGAGTCTTGCCGGGACTGACTGTTCTGCGGCAGGCAAGGCAAAGCTGGTTCGGGAGGGATGCTTTTGGCTTTCAGGAAAGAAGCGGGATACCGGAAAATATTGTCCTGTATGGGGCTGCTTTTGGTACTTGCCGTGATAGGCGGCAGCAAGGGAGGCATGTATTTTTATCTGCCTCTTTTTGTGTACGGAGCCGAAGAAAAAGAAGTGCAGAAACAGGAAGAAAGGGAAACACAGCCCGCAGAGGTGATTTATTATATAGAAGCTTCCGGGGGAGAGGGCAGTGAGCCGGAGCAGGAAGAAAAAGAACATTTAAGCGCTTCCGGGGAGGTTTCCGGACAGCTTACGGAGGCGGATGCGTCCATGGAAGAACTGCTGCTTTCGGAAAACAGTGCGGGCATTTTTGTGCCGCCGCAAAAACAGGTGCAGTATGATTTTGGCCGCTATGCGGACTATGAAACCCTGTTAAGCAGCTTTTACACCATTGACGCCTATGCGCTGGCAGGCAATGATTTATTTGACATAAACGATTTGCTGAACCGGGATATGAGTATGGAAAAGGATGCTTCCGCTCCGCAGATTCTGATTTACCACACCCATTCTAAGGAAGCCTTCGCAGACTCCGTGCCGGGGGAGCGAAGCGATACCATTGTGGGCGTGGGGGATGAGCTTACACGGATACTGACGGAGGATTACGGCTACAACGTGCTGCACCATACGGCACAGTACGATACCGTAAGGGACGAGGCGTATGGCAATTCCCTGCCGGAAATTACAAGGATATTGGAGGAAAATCCGTCCATTCAGGTGGTGATTGACCTGCATAGGGATGCAGGCGGTGCGGACCGGGCAACCACGGTGGAAGTGAACGGGAAAAAGACGGCAAGATTCATGTTTTTTAACGGCATATCCAGGAGCCGGAAAAACGGAGATATTGCGTATTTATATAATCCGAATTTAAAGGGCAATCTGGCGTTTTCCTTTCAGATGCAGGCATTTGCCGGGGAGTATTATCCGGGACTGACCCGCAGGATTTACATAAAGCAGTACCGCTTCAACATGCACCTTAAGGAAAGAACTCTCTTAATCGAGCTGGGGGATGAGAACAATACCGTGCAGGAAGCAAAAAATGCCTGCTATCCGATAGCACATCTGTTAGACCTTGTGCTATCGGGGCAGACACCCTGAAAGGCATATGTATAAACCTGCGAAGAAGAAAACTCAGGCGTTGGCTTCCACCATACGGTAGCCGACGCCGATTTCTGTGAAAATAAACTCGGGTTGTGCCGGGTTTTTCTCGATTTTGCGGCGGATATTCGCCATATTCACACGGAGTATCTGGTTATTGGAGTCCACGTAAGGACCCCATATCTGTTCCATGATATAGGAATAGGTAAGTACCTTGCCTGCGTTTTTGGAAAGCAGGGACAAGAGCTTAAATTCTATCTGGGTCAGATGAACCGCCTCTCCCTTTAAGGTCACCACATGTTTTTCGTAGTCGATGGTCAAATCCCCCGCACGGTACTGTATGGTGGAAGGAGAAGCGGCGATGGCAGCATGCCGCAGGGAAGTGCGGATACGGGCAAGAAGCTCCGAGCTGCCAAAGGGCTTTGTGATGTAATCGTCCGCTCCGAGGTCAAGTGCCTGTACCTTATCCTGTTCCTTGCTGCGGGCGGAGATGACAATAATCGGAACCGTCGTCCAGATACGCAGCTTGGCAATGACATCCACACCGTCCATATCGGGCAGACCTAAGTCCAAAAGAATGATTTCCGGACAAACGGAAGCAGCCAGGGACAGACCGGCTTCTCCGGTTACGGCGGAAACCACCCGGTAAGAGGCGGACTCCAAAATAGATGTAATATAATGACAGATGTTCTTTTCATCTTCGATAAGAAGAATGGTTGTCTTATGATTCAATTTTAATTTCCCCCTTTGGAAGAACAAAACAGAAGACTGCTCCGTTCTCGTGATTTTTACAATATATCTCCCCATGATGGGCGCGGACAATGGTCTTGCAGATGGATAAGCCGATACCCATGCCGCGTCTGCTGTCATAGGAATTCATGCCGCTGACGTCCCCACCGTCAAAAAGGGTGGGGAGTTTTTGCGGGTCGATGCCCTTACCGTAGTCCTTGATACAGAAGGAAACCTTGTTTTCGGTAACGGAAACGGTAAAATCTATGGGTTCATTTGTCTCGGAATGGACAATGGCATTTTCAATCAGATTGATGATAACCTGTTCGATAAGAACGGGGTCCATGGGAATAAAGAGCATTTCTTCCGGTACGGAAGCATGGATCTTTACATCGGGAAAGCGTTTTTTTACACGCTCTAAAGCTTCGGATACCACTTCCTCCACGGGCTCGGGGCGTGTGTTGATTAACAGGTTGTCGCCCTGAATTCTGGTAACGGTGAGCAGATTTTCCACTAAGTTAAGAAGCCAGTTGGCATCGGACTGAATGGAGAAAATCAGCTCCTTTTTTTCAGCATCTGCCATGACGTCCGCCTGCTCTAAATACAGGGAACTGTTGCCGATGATACCCGTTAAGGGGGTGCGCAGATCGTGGGAAACGGCACGCAGCAGGTTGGCGCGCATCTTCTCTAACTCTGCCGTACGCAGCAGGGCTTCCCGCTCCATAATTACCTTCTGCTGTTTACGGAGCTGGGCCGTCAGAGTACAGGAAAGCAGGTTGATGACCAACATGCAGGAGAAAATGAGCGGATAGCCGGAGAGCGTAAAATTCAGTTTATGATAAGGGTAGGTAAACGCATAGTTGATAAAAACAACACAGACAAGAGAACTGACGATGCTGTATACATAACCGTTGGTATGCATGGCAATGAGAATGAGCGCCATGGAATACACAAGATAAATGACGCCGTGGCTGCCGTCACTATTGGGCAGGAGGCGGTAAATGACAACAGAAACCGCTGTAAAGAGCAGCAGTATACCGAGGGTGATCAGGATATTCGTGGGTACATTATGGTCTTTCATATAGGCATAGTGAGAAGCCTGCTTCTTTTTCTTTTTTTCGAACATGGATAGTACCTTTCCAAGCGCCGCTGGCTTTTTTCTATAAGGTTCTGTAAACATAATAAATCATTATATAGGATAATGCCACCTTTGTTCAACTATATGGGTATAAAGATTTTGTTAAAATTGAAAAAATCCGTGAGATATGGTACAATAAATGATAAAAATGCAGATGGAAAGGAAGTTTTTTCGGATGAATATTTTTTTTCTGTTTTTTTCATTCTTGCCCGCAGCGGTAAGTCTCTTCCTGCAGGTTGCCGCCGGAGCGGTCTGGCAGATTTTTATAAAAGAAGGACTGGTGAAAAGCACGCAGGGAAGCGTCCTGTTTTATCATATGATCGGGCTGTGCGTGTTCGGATACTGGTATTTTGCAGTACAGGGCACGGGGCTTAAAGAAACGGCAAAAAAAATAAAAGAAACCGGAAAAAATTGCAGTATTTTGACGGTCATCGGGATTTTTGTGTTAGGGATGCTTTTATGCGTCCTCGGCAACAGCATGGTGGGCGTGGAAAAGTATCTGTTCCCCTCTTTAGTGGAGCAGTACCAGCGCATGATGGAAAACGCCGGCATGGGGACTTCGGCTCTCACGGTGTTTGCTTCCGTAGCGGTGGCCCCCATAGGCGAGGAGCTTCTGTGCAGGGGAGTTACCCTTCACTATACGAAAAAAATTACGCCGTCCTTCCACATTGCCAATTTTTTACAGGCACTGATATTCGGACTGGTTCATTTTAATATTATTCAGGGACTGTACGCCTTTGTCATCGGGCTGTTTTTAGGCTGTGTGAGAGAAAAGTACAACTCCCTGCTGCCGGCGATGTTTCTTCATTTTGCGGTGAATGCTTCTTCCCTGTTTTTACTGGGAGGGCTGTTTAACCGGATACCGGATACCCCGGTTTCCTGGGCTGTCTGCTTTGTGCTTTCGCTGGCGGCAGCTGTAATTTTACTTATCATAGACAAAAGACCCCTGTTTGAAAGGACGAAAATAAAATGAAAAGAAATGACAGAAAGAGAATACTGGCAGCTGTTCTGTGTACCGTGCTTGCGGCAGGAATGACGGGCTGCGGAAAGACAACCGTAAAGGATGCCGGCAGCAATCCGAAAGAAAGCACACCGATAGAGGATGCCGGCTACCATTACCGGGCGGAATGGCTTACCCGGGAGGAAACAGACAGTTCCGGCACCGAGATCCGGAATATTTCCGTGACGGACAATGTATTATACTATGTTCGTGCCGTTTATACGGATAATGGGGATACACAGAATTTCTGCCGGATGAATTTAGAAAACAGTCCGGTGAAAGAAGAAACTCTGCCGGCGCTTACGGGAAGCATAGTGACAGCCGTCGATGCAGACACTTTTGCACAAGTGCAGGAAGACAATAACCGGATGATTTTAAGGAAGCTGTCCGCGGACGGTACGGTGATGGCGGAAACGGACATTACGGATTTAACGGATGGGGAGACAATTCAGGACTGTCTGGCGGATGCGGAAGGTAACGTGTATCTGTCCGACAACAAAAACATCCTGGTATTTGATAAGGAACTTGCCCTGACGGACACCATTTTGCTTACAGGCAGTGATAATCCGGATGCCGGGAATACCATCGGCATAACCGGAGACGGTCGTGTTGCCGTTTTGAAATACGGGGCAGGCGATACAGAGCTTTTTATCTATGATAAGGAAAAGAAATCCTTCGGGGATGCCTGCAGCGGTATTCCTTCCGGTATAGGGAACAGCAGTTTAAGCTTTACGGAGGACGGTTCGGCACTGCTCGGTGACTCCGAGGGTGCTTACCTTTACAATCCGGAGAGCCGGACGGCAACCCGGATTGTAAAGTGGATGGACTGCGACTTGAACCCGGACTATGTAAGAGAGATATATGCAGTGTCAGACGACAATTTTGTTGTGTTGTACAATGACTGGAATACCAACCGGAACGATATTGTTTTCCTTAAGAAGGCTGCGGCGGAAGATACCGTGCAGGAAAAGACAGTGATTACCGTGGGCACTCTTTATGCAGGGCAGGGGCTGCAGACGGATGTTGTGAATTTTAACAAAAACAGTGAGGAGTACCGTGTAGAAATAAAGGACTACGCTTCCTATGCCGAGTACACCACGGAAGAGGACTATGAGAAACGCTATCAGGAGTCCCTTACACAGATAAACAATGATATCGTGAACGGTGCCATTGACATGTTTACTCCCGATGTTGCCGACATCGGAAACTTAATAAGCAAGGGTGCGGTGGAGGATTTAAATTCTTATCTGGACGCTTCCACACAATTAAACAAGAGTGATTTTGTGGAGAGCATTATAAATTCCGTTGAGTCCTCCGGTATGTTGTACTGCATTCCAACCGATTTCTCCATCAATACGCTGGTGGGCAAAACAGAGGATGTCGGCGAAACATCCGGCTGGACCATGGCGGATGTGAAGGCTCTCTGCGACAGATATCCGGATGCAAAGCTTTTCCCGTATTCGACAAGAACCACGGTGCTCGATGCCCTTCTGACATATGATTTCGAGTCCTATGTAGACTGGGAAAACGGTGTCTGTCATTTTGATGAGGAACCGTTTAAGCAGCTTCTGGAAATGGTATCTAAATATCCGTCCGATGAAGAGTTCAACTTCGATACGGATTATATATCCAATCCCAAGGCTTTCCGTACCCACACAGCCCTGCTTGACAATCTCCGCATCACGGATGTGACGGGATACCAGATAGAGCAGAAGGTATTTGATGCACCCATTACGGCTATTGGGTATCCGACAAACGGCACAAAAAGCGGTGTTGCCGCAAAAATCAACGGCGGAGTCTGCATAAATTCCGCTTCCAAAGAAAAGGACGCCTGCTGGAGCTTTATTGAATACAGTCTGGCGCATCTGGATACGGAGTCCGGCTTTATATTCGGATTTCCGGTTAAGACAGCCGACTTGGAAGCAATGTTTGAGAAAAAGTTAAAGGAACAGGATAAAAGTTATAACATGACCTGGGACGATGTGGAAATCACCGTAGACCGGGTTACCGACAATGATATTGAAATGTTGCGGAAGCTGATAGGGAAAATTGACAGCATTGCCTCTGACCGGCAGAATACGAGCCTGATGAATATTATCACGGAAGAGGCGGAAGCTTATTTTAAGGGACAGAAAACCCTGAATGAGGTTACGGACATTATACAGAGCCGCGCCACCATCTATGTGAACGAAACGAAACAGTGATGTCTGTAAAAAAAAGTTTTTTCATCGGAAAAGGCTGTGCGGGATATTCATAAATTCTTAAGATGACATTCCACTGTGCCTGATATAGAATAAAGAAGAATTCAGAAAACAGGTACTTTTTTGGAAGACACGCTTTTGAAAGGATGGAAATAAAGTGAAAAGAAATTATGCGAAAAGAATTACGGCGGGCATTTTAAGCGCCGTGCTGGCAGTAGGAATGGCTGGCTGCGGAAAGACGGCCGCAAGCGACGGCAGCAGTACAAATGAGAGTACACCGGCGGGCAGCAGGGACGGTTACGTTTATCAGGCAGAGTGGCTTTCACAAAGCTCCCCGGACAATCCCGGAGACGGTTACAGCAGCACCGATTTACGCAATATCTCCGTAATCGATGACGTACTGTACTATGTCCGTTACAACTATACGGATAACGGTTATACACAGGACTTCTGCAGGGTGAATCTGAAAGACAGCCCCGCAAAGGAAGAGACCCTGTTATCCCTTGCGGAAACCAAATACGACAACAGTGTGGTTACCGATGAGGTAACGGTAGGCGACACCACAGAAGAGGGAAGCACCGGTACGGATGCGGTAACAGGCGACACCACGGAAGAGGGAAGCACCGACACAGGTGCTGCGAACGGCACCGAAGGCTATGAGATGTTGGACGGCGTTAACACAGTAGTGGCAGTTGACGCGGATACCCTTGTGGAAGTGGCAACCCGTACTCCGAATATTGAGCAGAACTGGGATGACCCCAACTTCGATTATGACAAATATTACAAAGAAGTGCAGGACAATACCCAGATGATCTTAAAGAAGCTGTCCATGGACGGCACCGTGACAGCGGAAGAGGATGTGACGGAATTGTTTAAGGGTCAGTACCTGTCGTACAGCATAGCGGACGGAGAAGGCAATGTGTATCTGTCCGACAACAGCAGCATCTGGGTATTTGATAAGGACCTTACACTGACGGATACCATTTCCCTGGCAGGCAACGGTAATAATGACGGCGTGAATGCCATGGGCGTGACAAAGGACGGACGTATTGCCATTCTGCAATACGGTACAAATGATTTAGAACTCCGTGTATACGATAAGGAAAAGAAATCCTTCGGGGATGCCTGTGAAGGTCTTCCTTCCAACATGTGGAACAGCGGCATCAGCTTTACGGAGGACGGCTCCGTACTGCTTAACAATTCCGAGGGCGCTTACCTTTATGATATGGAGAGCCGGACGGCAACCCAGATTGTAAAGTGGATGGACTGCGATCTGACTCCCGACTATGTAAGAAATATTTATGCCATGTCAGACGGCAATTTCGTGGTATTTTACGAGGACTGGAATACCAATGAGAGTGATATTATCGTATTGAAGAAGGTTGCGGCAGCGGATGTGGTACAGAAGCAGGTAGTTACCGTAGGTGTTCTGTATTCCAGCCAGAAGCTGCAGGCGGACATTGTGGAATTTAACAAAAACAGCGACAAATACCGTGTGGAATTAAAAGATTATACTTCCAATATCGAATACACCACAGAGGATGACTACCAGAAGAATTACCAGAACGCCGTAACACAGATGAACAACGATATTGTGTCCGGAAAACTGGATATGTTCGCAGCCGATTCCGTGGATATTGAAAATTTAATCAGCAAGGGAGCGGTAGAAGATTTAAACTCCTATCTGGAAGCTTCCACACAGATAAAGAAGAGCGACTTAATGGAAAATATCATCAATGCCATTGAAGAGTCAGGTGTGCTGTACTGTGTTCCCACCAGCTTTTCCATCAATACGCTGGTCGGCAGAACCGAAGATGTAGGCGAAAAGTCCGGCTGGACCATGGCGGATGTGAAGGCGCTCTGCGATAAGTATCCGGATGCTTCCCTGTTTGCCAATGCCACCAGGGGCACGGTACTGAACGCACTTTTAAGCTATGATTTTGATTCCTATGTGGACTGGGAAAACGGTGTCTGCCATTTTGACCAGGAGGGATTTAAGCAGTTACTGGAAATGGTAGCCAAGTATCCTTCCGATGATGAGTTCGACTGGGAAAAGGACTATGTGGCAGAGCCAAAGGCTTTCCGCAGCCATACTGCACTGCTTGGTACCATGTATATTTCCGAAGTGACGGACTATCAGGTAGAAGAGAAGCTCTTTGATGCACCCATTACCGCCATCGGTTATCCGACGGACGGCTCAAGAAGCGGTGTGGCGGCAAATATTTCCGGCGGTGTCTGCATCAATACCGCATCAAAAAATAAGGATGCCTGCTGGGAATTCATTGAGTATACTCTGGTGAACAACAAGATAGATTCCATCTTTATGAACGGCTTTCCTGTCCGCAAGGCGGATTTCGATGCCCTGATTGAAAAGAAGCTGGCAGAAAAGGATTCTTCCTACGGCTATTCCTGGGATGACGTGGAAATCACCGTGGAAGGAACGACGCAGGAAGACGTGGATAAATTAAAAGACCTTATCAGCAGAGTAGACGGAATTTCCATAAACCAGCAGGACAGCAACCTGATGAACATTATCACGGAAGAAGCAGAGGCTTATTTCAAAGGACAGAAATCCCTGGATGATGTTACAAGTATTATACAAAGCCGTGCTACCATCTACGTAAACGAAAACAAATAACTAAAAGTAATTTTAGCAGGAGGGGCTTATGAAAGCCTTCAGGAAAAAGCAGAAAGACGAAGCGCAGCTTGCCATGGCAAAACGCGGCAGGGCTGAACGGAAAAAAGAGAAATCCAGCAAATGGATGAAAAGACAGAAGATAGGCTCGGGGGTATATCTTGCCCCCAGCCTTATAGGCGTATTATTATTTTACATACTGCCGTTTTTTGTGGTTATCTTTTATTCGGTAGTGGATAATCCCATAAGCCGTCAGTTTGTAGGACTGGAAAACTTCACAAAGGTGGCAAAGAACGTGGCGTTCCAGACAGCGGTAAAGAATACGGCTACATTCTCCGCCATAGCGGTGCCGTTAGCGGTGGTGCTTTCCCTGATACTTGCCATGGTGCTGGATCTGAAGCTGCCGTTCCGTTCCCAGTTCCGTACCTTTTTCTTAAGCCCCATGATGGTGCCGGTTGCCTCCATCGTTTTAATCTGGCAGGTACTGTTCCATTACAACGGTGCGGTCAATGATGTGCTGCAGGCAGTCGGCATCGGCAAGATTGACTGGATGAAATCCCAGTACGCACAGATAGTTGTCATTATCCTGTTTTTATGGAAAAACTTAGGTTACAACATGATTTTATTTATGGCGGCTCTGGCGAGTATTCCCAGAGAGCTGATCGAAGTGGCAGAGCTTGAAAGCGCCAACCGGTGGCAGATTTTCTTCCACATTAAAATAAGGTATCTTTCCTCCACCATTTTATTTGTAACGATTATGTCCCTCATCAACTCCTTCAAGGTGTTCAGAGAGGTTTATTTACTTACGGGAGACCACCCGTACGACTCCATATACATGCTGCAGCATTTCATGAACAATGCCTTTGCATCCCTCGATTACCAGAGGCTTTCCGCAGCGGCAATTCTCATGGCGGCGGTCATGATTGTGATTATCGGAATTTTATTCCTGGTTGAAAATTACTTCGGAAAGGATGTGGAAGGATGAGTGAAGAAAAAATGCCTTCTCTTACACCCTTGGAGATTAAGGCGAAGAAAAGGTCGAAACGGAAAAAAGCTGTTTACAAATTCCGGATTGGCATTGCAACCATAGTGGCAGCATTTTTTGCAATTTTGTTTTTAATGCCCATTGTACTGACCATAACGAACTCCTTTATGTCCTCCTCGGAGATTTCCGCGAACTACGGCTCCGTATTTGCCACCAACGACAAGGGCGGCAAGGTTTACATATCGGAAAAGGTCAACTTAAAATTCATACCGGATATGGTTTCCTTCAGCCAGTACGCAACGGTGCTGTTCAAGAGCCCGGAGTACCTTTTGAAGTTCTGGAACTCCGTAATACTGGTGGGTCCCATTGTATTCTTCCAACTGTTTGTGGCGTGCCTGGCCTCGTATGGTTTTACCAGGTACCGGGGGCGCATCCGGGAGATTATCTTTTTCTCCTACATCATACTGATGCTGATGCCCTATCAGGTAACGCTGGTGCCCAACTACTTAGTGTCCAACTGGCTGAATATTGTAAATACCTATTGGGCTATCTGGCTGCCGGGTATCTTTTCTCCCTTTGCCGTGTTCCTGCTGACCAAGTACATGCGCAGGATTCCGGTATCGGTGATGGAGGCGGCGCAGATTGACGGAGCGGGAGAATGGCAGATATTCCGGAGAATATGCCTGCCGCTTTGTAAAGGATGTATCTGTTCTGCAGCAATTTTAGTGTTTATTGACTATTGGAATATGGTAGAGCAGCCGCTGATTTTACTTTCCGATGCGGAGACGCATCCCTTATCCGTATTCTTAAGCAAGATTAATTCCGGGGAAATCGGTCTTGCCTTTGCCGTGGCAACGATTTACATGATTCCCAGCTTGTTAGTATTTTTATATGGCGAAGAGTATCTGGTAGACGGTATTACCTACCAGGGCGGAATAAAAGGTTAAACCAAGGAGGATTTACCATGAACGAAAAAGCAGGAAAGAGAAGAGACTGGGTAAAAAATGCAGCGATTGTATTCCTGACAATTATGCTGATACTGACATTCTTTTCCAACACCATTATGAACTATTCTCTGCCGGAGGTCGCTATCCAGTACATCCAGTCCGGCACCATTACCTCGAAGGTACGCGGTACCGGTACGGTGCAGAGCAGCTCCCTTTATAATGTAAAGGTAACGGAGAGCCGTAAGGTAACCAGCGTAGCGGTCAAGGTAGGAGATACCGTTGCGGAGGGCGATGTGATCTGCTATCTGGATGAAAAAGAAAGCACCGAGCTGCAGGCGGCAAAAGATGCCCTGAAGGCAGCACAGGTAGCCTACGATACCGCATTGTTATCCGGCAGTCTGACAGCTTCCCAGATGCAGAACGGCGGCAAGAATTTCTCCGTGGATAAGTATAAAAAACAGTTAATCAACGCACAGAACGCGATTACGGCGGCACAGCAGGAAATCGATGCGTACCAGCCGGATTACGATGCGATAAAGAAAGCCAACGACGATGCCCAGGCCGCCCTTACCACTGCCAACAACAACGTAGCCAATATCGAAGCATGGATGGGTTATCAGGATACCATCAGCAGCGGTAACGGGGCAGCCAAGGACAAACTCCGGAAGCAGTATACGGAAGCCAAGCAGTTAGCACTGGCTGCACAGAACAATGCCAATGTGGCAAGCGCCGCTCTGGCACAGGCGGATGCCAGCATGAAGGTGCTTACCGATAAGCTGGAAGCGGCAAAGGCAAGTGCGACCGAACTGGCAACCGACATCGGTGCCAACTTAAACTTAAACACCCTGTATGAAGCAGTGGTTACCGCACAGAACAATGTGGATGAGCTCACCAAGAATTCCCAGAGCACAACCATTACCGCAGATATAGCAGGAACCATTACCTCTGTTTCCGTAACTGCAGGCGAGCAGACATCTCCCGATACCCCCGTGGCAGTTATCCAGCCGGAGGGCAAGGGCTATACCTTAAGCTTCTCCGCTACGGCAGAGCAGGCAGCCAAGATTTCCGTGGGCGACCCGGCAGAGCTTGTAAACTCCTGGTATTACTCCGATATTACGGCAACCGTGGCTTCCATCAAGCCCGACCCGCAGGACAGAAAGAACAAGGTGATCACCTTCAACCTTTCCGGTGATCTGACGGAAGGACAGTCCTTAAGCTTACAGGTAGGACAGAAGAGCGCCAACTATGATTACATCGTTCCCAATAGCGCCATTCGTGAAGACAACAACGGTAAGTTCGTGCTGATTGTGGAAAGCAAGAGCAGCCCCTTAGGCACCAGATATTATGCAACCCGTTATGATGTGCAGGTACTGGCAAGCGACGATACCCAGACAGCCATAAGCGGCGGATTCTATGGTTACGAAAGCGTCATTACCACTTCCACCAAGCCGGTAGAGGCAGGTAAGTTAGTACGTCTGCCGGATTAATGTAAGTCCTTCTGAAAGGAAAGAAAACCATGAAAAAAATCAAATTACAAATGTCCCGTAAGCAGCTTATATGGGGCATTACCGCACTGGTGAGTTTGATAATAGGTCTTATCCTTGCGGGACTGCGCACCCATATGACGGACGGGCTTCTGACACAGAAAATGGCGGACAGATGGTCAAACGTCAGCAAATCGGCACAAATCAGCTGCTTCTTTGCAGAGTCCGCACAGATTACGGAGGAGTCCTTACAGCAGTTTGAATACAATCTGAACAAGGGACTGGAGGAAGCCTCCATTGTCAGTGAATCCGAAAATGAGGGAGCCAGACTCTGGGCGGATGCTTACAGTGCCAAGGGTACGGTGACCCTTGAAAGCGACAGGGCAAAAGTGGATGTGACGGCAATCGGAATCGGCGGTGATTTCTTCCTGTTCCATCCGGTTACCTTAAAAAGCGGTACCTATTTCTCGGGAAATGACCTGATGCAGGACCATGTCATTATCGACGAGCAGGCAGCCTGGCAGCTGTTCGGCTCCAATGATGTGGCGGGACAGATTGTTTATATAGGAGGCATTCCCCATGTGGTGGCGGGCGTCACCAAAAGAGAAGAGGGAAGAATGGCGGATGCAGCCGGACTTTCCGCCTCCATTGCGTATGTATCCTATCAGACCTTAAGCCAGTACGGCACAGATTACGGCATTAACTGCTATGAGGTGGTAATGCCCAATCCTGTAAAGGGATATGCCAAACAATTTGTGGGTGAAAAAATAGGGGTTACGGAGAACGATGTGGAAGTCCTGGAAAACACCACGCGATTCGATTTCTTAAACCTGTTAAAGCAGCTCACCCAGTTCGGCACCCGTTCCATGAGCAGCAAAGCCATTATTTATCCTTACTGGGAAAATATGGCAAGAGGGTATGAAGACATTGCCCTTCTGCTTCTGGTATTTGAATTGTTATTTATTTTGTATCCTGCCATTTTTACAGTGGTTGTGATAATTCTTGCCTGGAAGCATAAAAAGTGGACGGCAGGAAGTGTTTGGAATGCTCTTTGCAATTTCTTCTACAATCTGAAGTCAAAGAACAGACAGAAGAGAAAAGAAAAAAAGGCAAAAAAGAAAATTCTGAAAAAAGGAGGAGAAGAATTATGAAAAAAGGAAGAAAAGCCTTAAGCCTGTTACTTTGTGCAGCCATGACGCTGAGTCTTGCAGCCTGTACGAAAAACGGCGGCGGTAACGGCACAAACGGCGGCGGTACGGCTGCTAACGGCAGCGGAAACGATGCCGCAAAGCAGGGGGTTTACAAAGAGGAGCCTCTGAATATAGAAGGTATTCCCGGTGACAGTTCAATCAATGATGTTGCCCTGATTGACGGCAAACTGTATATGCTCGTTCAGGAATACCGTTATGATGAGATGCAGGGAATGGTGCTTCAGCTGATTACAGCCAATGAAGACGGCAGCAATGCGGAAACCAAGGAAATTTACAATAACCTGACCCCCAATCCGTATTACAATAACGATGGGGAAGAAGGTGGGGATGTGGACGACGGTGTGGCTCCTCTTGCGCTGGAAACTGCCGCTGATACCGCACTGTTAAGCAGTATCCAGCCTGCAACAGAGGATGCCGATACCCAGACAGAGGATACGGCAGTGCCCGAGGATAGCACGGAAGGCTCCGACGAAGAGGAAGCCGTAACTGATGAACCCATTGAGGATGAACCGGCAGGAGATACATATGACAATACTTACATTTCCGATACAATATTCTGTGAAGGCGGTATCTTCCTGCTGATAGAAAGCTCCAAATGGGACGAGGAAGGCAATTACACAAGCAAACTGGATTTATATGCCTATAATCTGGACGGTACTGAAAAGTACAATAAGGAGCTGTTCGTAAACGACGGCGACAACTACCAGTACTTAAACAGACTGGCAGGCAGTAAAAACGGTGAGTTTGCCGGCATTTCCGACAGTGAGCTGTTCCTTTTTGACACCGAAGGAAACGAGACAGGCAGAGTGGAGATTGACACCAGCACCGGCTGGATGAACAATATGTTCTTCGACAAGAACGGCGATGTCAACCTGTTTATGGTAAATAATGACTATACCAAACTGAGCCTGTATAAATATGACAAGACCGGCAAGCAGATTGGGGAGCCAGTAGATTTGTGCTCCAAGCTGTTGAATTATAATCTGAATAGCGGTGTGAATTATGATATTTTCGTAACGGATAATCAGGGTGCGTACGGCTATAACATCGGAGACAGCGATCTGACCATGCTGTTCAGCTACATCAACTCCGATATCAACAGCAATGATGTCAGCAGCCTGTACGAAATCGACGAGAACCGTATTCTTATGACCTATTATTCTGACAATGACGGAAATAACAGGCTTGCATTTTTAACCCATGTGGATCCGAAGGATGTACCGGATAAGCAGACACTGGTACTCGGCTGCTATTATCTGGACTGGGATTTAAGAGCAAGAATCGTAGATTTCAACAAGAATAACGATAACTTCCGTATTACCGTTACGGATTATTCCCAGTACAATACCGGTGATGATTATACAGCCGGTTATACACAGCTTAACAACGATATCTTATCCGGAAAGATGCCGGATATGCTGGCGCTCAACAGTACCAGTGATATTCCGGTGGACTCTTACATTTCCAAGGGACTGTTTGCGGATATCAGCGAAATGATTAAGAACGATTCCGAACTGAACTATGACGATTACTTAAGCAATGTGTTTGAAGCTTATATGCATGACGGCAAGCTTTATACCCTGGTTCCGAAGTTCTCTGTCAATACCGTTATGGGCAAGACATCCATCGTAGGGGACAAAGAGGGCTGGACCATGGAAGACTTAAAGGCTCTCATGGCTAAATATCCTGATGCCAGTGTATTCGGCGATACCACTACAAGAAGCGAACTTTTATGGATGTTTATGATGTATTCCGGTTCCCAGTTCGTAAACAGAGAGACCGGTAAATGCTCCTTTGACTCCCAGGAATTTGTAGACCTTCTGGAATTCATGAAGCAGTTCCCGGAAGAATTTGATTACAGCGCCCTGCCGGATGATTACTGGATGAATTCCCAGAAAGCATACAGGGATGGCAAGATTTTACTGATGAGCCTGAATATTTCCGATGTGGAAAACTATATTACCAATGTAGGAATGTTCGGAGAACCGGTTACCCTGATTGGTTTCCCGGCGAAGGAAGGAAACGGTGCGGTTATCACACCTAACAATGTATACATGATTTCCTCCAAGTCAAAAAATCCGGACGGTGCATGGCAGTTCTTACGTTACTATTTAACCGATGAATACCAGAAGGACAGCAATGACTCCTGGACCCTTCCCATTAAGAAAGATGCCCTGAAAGAGAAAATCAACAAGGGTACGGAAAAGCCTTACTGGATAAATTCGGATGGTGGAAAGGAATATTATGAATATACGACATGGCTCGGTGATGAAGAAGTGACATTAGACCCGCTGACCCAGGAACAGGCAGATGATTTATACAATTACATCTGCTCCGTAACACAGGCTTACTACAGCGATGATTCCTTAAGCAATATCATTACGGAAGAGTCCGCAGCGTTCTTCTCCGGACAGAAGAGTGCACAGGATGTGGCAGACATCATCCAGAGCCGTGCACAGATTTACATTAACGAAAGCAGATAAAAGCGCTTAAGAAAAAAGCAATCGTTATGGAATAAAAAATCAAACGGTTGCAACAGAAATAACTAAAAGCCCCGAGTGTATTAAACACTTGGGGCTTTTTGATGTTCCGGGCTTCTTTATAATGGGAATAGCCTATTAAGCAAGTGCCTACCGTATTCAAATATGTAGGCACTGAAAAGCAAAACAGAAAGGAAAGTGCCTACTGATTTCCAAAAGGTAGGCACCGAAAAGCAAAACAGAAAGGAAAGTGCCTACTGATTTCCAAAAGGTAGGCACCGAAAAGCAAAACAGAAAGGAAAGTGCCTACTGATTTCCAAAAGGTAGGCACCGAA
>ERZ1026850.265-NODE-265-length-34409-cov-7.876608_pt1 | contig 34409 bp, 28 predicted proteins | sample MGYA00380155_ERZ1026850 | MGnify/ENA primary metagenome ERZ1026850 (study PRJEB33269, sample SAMEA4719791) | human gut metagenome | biome: human-associated habitat; feature: organic feature; material: feces | place: Cameroon | collected 2013-10 ... | reverse complement strand
AAAAATGTATTCATTTTATTCGTTTTTTATTCAAATCGCACAATTTCTTTCTTCAATCGTTTCATAATCTTTTTCTCCAGTCTGGAAATATAGGACTGGGATATTCCTAATAAATCTGCCACCTCTTTCTGGGTCAGTTCATTACCGTTTTTCGAATTGATGCCAAACCGCAGTTCAATAATCGTCCTCTCCCTGCCGCTTAAATGCTCAATTGCTTTATTCAAAAGCTTCTTTTCCACCTCAGTCTCAATATCCCGGTAAATGACATCTTCATCTGTTCCTAAAATATCCGAAAGTAGTAATTCATTTCCGTCCCAGTCCACATTTAACGGCTCATCAATGGATACCTCTAATTTCGTCTTATTATTTCTACGCAGATACATCAGAATTTCATTTTCAATACATCGGGAGGCATAAGTTGCAAGCTTGATATTTTTTTCCGGATTAAAAGTATTAATTGCCTTGATTAATCCGATGGTTCCAATAGAAATCAAATCCTCCACTCCAACTCCTGTATTGTCAAATTTCTTCGCTATGTATACTACAAGCCTCAGATTATGCTCGATTAATTTCTTTCTTGCAGTCTCACTCTGCTCCTTCACCAGTTGTCCGATACATTCCATTTCCTCTTTCGCCGGAAGCGGTGGCGGCAGCACTTCTGCCCCTCCGATATAGTGAATCTCCGTCTCCTTACGAAGCAGCATATCTTTTAAACTACGCACAATGCGAAACTGAAAATGCTCCGGTATATCTACTTTTAAATACATTACAACTCCTCTTTCCTCTCTTATTCACATTCCATCCTATAGCAGATGGCAATTTAAAATCATCTGATATTCCTTCTTTTGAAACAACGATGGACTTCCAAGTGCAATCACCGCCTGTAAAATCTGCCGCTCTTTTTTTCCTTCTTTAATATAAAGTTCTTCTACGGTAAGTGCTTCTACCAAGCCGTTTTTCTCTCCCATACTGCTAAATGGCAACAGTCGTACTACCGGCTCATCTTCCCGGAAAATCGGCATCAGAAGCTCTTTATCTATGATACTGACCGGTTTTCCCACATAGGGATCGATCAGCAGATTTCCGGTATCATAATAGGCTTCTAACAGCAATTCATGCTCATGATAACAAAGACGCACCTGATAAAGATGCCGGCTTCTCTCCTTTCTGCTGCGCCATATTATGGATGCTGACACAGCAATTCCCGCCGTCAGCACCATTGCCAGATAAAAATGCTGACCATAAAAAAGGCTCTTATTGAGCCACTGCATGCAGCCTCCTGTCAGAATACTGAAGGTAAAACAGCCAACATAGTTTTTTATCAGAAAAGCAATGCTTTGTGCCATGTGTTTTCTGCTCAAGAAGGCAATACAGACCATTCCCAGCGGAACCGGTACATACATAATGAAGCGATACAAATGATAGGATGAAAGCATCAGAAAACAACTGACTCCCATGCCACTTCCAAATAAGGCCGCAAGCAGTATCCTGCCCTTATGTATGGAATTCCGCAAAAATATGCCTGTCAGGAACAGATTCAGCACATCCATCAGGAAATTATTGACAAAAAGAACATCTAAATATATCTCATAAATACATGCCACCTCCCTTCCTTTCCTGCATTATACAAACTTTCCTCTGCATATTTTGTCAAAACAGATGCCGCCATTCTTTCATTTCATTGACAGAATCCGACTGCCCGGCAGGAAAGTTGCAAAAAAAACGCTTAGAACAATGGCTGTCACCAGAATCTGGTACATTTCAAATGTTCTAAGCGTCGTATCATATAGGAACTTCAAATTCCTTTTCTACTCTTACACTATAATTTTATTGCTATCCTTTTCAAAATGATAGTTCTTATTTTTTGGTACTCTTTAAGAACTCCGGAATTTTAATATCCTTCTCATGAACAGTGCTTTCCGGTCTCTTTGGTTTGGTAATTCCAATAAATGGAGAAGCTGCCGGAGCCGGCTGCTGTGCAGCAGTCTGTCCCAGAGTAGATGTTGCTCCGAAACTGCTGTTGGTTGTAACATTAGCAGTACGGTTTACAAGTCCGGAATTAATGACCGGTCTGGTGGTTGCTGCTGTATTCGGATATTTCAATCCGGACATAAGATTAGAAGATGCAGTGGTTTTTGCTGCATTCTCTTCCAGTCCTGTTGCAATTACAGTAATCGTTGCAGCATCTGTCATAGTCTCATCATATTTTGCACCAAAAATAATATTTGCATTATCGCCGGCAAGATCTTCTACATAGCTTGCTGCATCATTGGCATCCATAAGAGAAATATCACCGGAAATATTGATAATAACATGACTTGCTCCATTGATAGTTGTCTCAAGCAATGGACTGGTAACAGCCAGCTTGACTGCCTCAATTGCCTTATCATCACCCTTAGCCATACCGATACCGATATGTGCAAGACCCTTGTCCTTCATAACAGTCTGGACATCTGCAAAGTCAAGGTTAATCAATGCCGGCATATTAATCAGGTCTGTGATTCCCTGAACCGCCTGCTGAAGCACCTCATCTGCCTTCTTTAATGCATCCGGGAAGGTTGTTCTGCGGTCTACAATCTCTAATAATTTATCATTTGGAATTACAATCAGGGTATCTACATTCTCACGAAGCTTGTCAACACCGCTTAAAGCATTTACCATTCTTGCTTTTGCTTCAAATTTAAACGGCTTAGTTACAACACCAACGGTAAGAATTCCCTGATCCTTTGCAATCTTTGCCACAACAGGAGCTGCTCCTGTACCGGTTCCGCCACCCATACCACAGGTTACGAATACCATATCTGCACCTTCAATAGCTGCTGACAGCTCTTCCATGCTCTCTTCTGCAGCTTTGGCTCCAACCTCCGGCTGTGCTCCTGCTCCAAGTCCTTTGGTAAGTTTCTCACCAATCTGAATCAACGTAGGTGCTTTACATAAAAGTAATGCCTGTTTATCGGTATTTACTCCAACAAACTCAACACCACCAATATTTTCATCAATCATTCTATTTACTGCATTATTTCCTGCGCCACCAACACCAATTACAATAATTTTAGCACTGGATTCTGCTTCTGTTGTTTTAATTTCAAGCAAGGTAGTTCCTCCTTCTCTCCCTCATTCTATATGTAATCTATGAGAAATCTGCTTTACAGATTTCTCATAAAAAGTATGCTTTTATTCACTCATATACTCTATCATATAATTTTTCGTAAAAATAATCAACCTATATTTTCTGTTTTTTTGAAAAAATTACGCCGTCTTTTCAAAAGTAATATCAGTGGTATCCTCTGTCCAGTCTTCCAGATGAAGAATGCCTGTAAGTCCTTCCAGATTTGGCATAATTTTCTCCATACGAACTACTTTTTCCGTAAGGCTGGTTGCCTGTCCCAGATTCACCGTAATCGTTCCGTACTGCAGGGTTACATTTCCCTGGTCATCATAATTGATGGTATCCGGCACCAGATTATACTTCTTTAAGGTCTGAGTTACTGCCAGCAAATCCTTCAGGGTATCTTTTCCGCTTACGTCAAGCTTTTCATAAAGTACTGCATCCCCACAGGCCAGTCCGGTAATCTGCGGTACTCCTTCGATGACATCCGTAGACATCTCCACCACAAATCCATCTTTATCAAAATAGACATTCTGTCCCAGGGAATCCATATATAAGTAGCCCAGCAGTCCTTTTTCATATACTTCTACATGAAGTGTATGCGGAGACTTTACCGTAACTTCCATCGTGTCAATAAATGGTACTTCCTGCGTATCAAAGAAACGATATTTAAAATAAACATATAGTGTATTCCAGGAATAGTCATCATTTAAAACCCATTCCTTAATCTGCTCATCACTGTATAGTTTATTGCCTTCTACTTCGACATTTTTTACGGTAAATACCTTGATTACAATGAGTGCTGCCAGTGCCAGAATCAACAGCGTAATCAGAAATCCAACCAGGATATGTTTTCTTCTTCTCTTCTTTCTGCGTTCTTCTCGTATCATATCCTACCCCTCCAACTGAATTCCTCTGGAAACACTTAACGCAAGCCCCATTTCCGCCAAGAGGAATGATACCGAAGTACCACCATAGCTGATAAAAGGAAGTGTGATACCGGTATTTGGAATACTGTTGGTTACAACAGCGATATTAAGGATTACCTGAATGGAAATGTGTGCCATAATACCAACCACCAGCAATGCACCATATAAATCTTTCGCATTATTGGCAATTACCATAAAACGCCACAGCATTAAGATAAACAGCAAAATCAGGCAGATTGCTCCGAATAATCCAAGTTCCTCACAGATGATGGAAAATACCATATCATTCTGTGCTTCCGGTACGAAGCCAAGCTTCTGCATACTGGCGCCAAGTCCTTTTCCAAAAAGGCCTCCGGAACCAATGGCATATAAGCCCTGCATGGTCTGATAACCTTTATCATAATTCTCCGGATGGAGCCAGATTTTGATACGTTCTGCACGATAGCTTGCCAGTACAATAAAGACTGCTCCGAAAGCAAATACTGCGATTGCCATTCCCACAAACTGCGCATATTTCGGGCTTGCCACGAACGCCATTGCCACTGCGATGCCCACAATGATAATCGCGGTACTTAAGTTCGTATAAGCAACCGGGCCAACCAGCGGAAGCAGTAAAACCATCACCTTCATCAGTTCCTTCAGATTGCCAATCTTCTTTTGCATGCGGCTGATTACCGTTGCAAGAAAAATAATGACAGCAAGCTTTGCAAACTCGGATGGCTGGAAGGAAAGCGGACCAAGGCGGAACCATCTGGTAGAACCATTTCCATTCGATCCTAAAAAGATAACGGAAACGCACAGTAAAAATGCGCCTATGTATGCCACACCATAGAGTCTCTTCCACACATGATAATCAATCCTGGAAACCACAAACATGGCAGCAAATCCAAGGCAGCATGCAAATGCCTGCCGCTTCAGATAATGGGTTCCATCGCCATACTCGATCTGTGCATTATAAGAACTGGTGCTGTACAGCATGACCAGACCAAAACACACTAAGAAAATAATAACAAACAAAAGTGTATAGTCAAAATATTTAATTGTCTTTTCTTTTGTGCCTGATTTTCTTCCCGGTCTGCGGCTCATAAATCATTACTCCTTTAAATTGCGCACCAAATCCTTAAATATTCTTCCTCGTTCTTCGTAGCTTTTAAACATATCCCAGCTTGCACATGCCGGTGATAACAATACGGCATCACCGGAAACTGCATTGTCATAGCAGATATTTACGGCCTCTTCGAGGCTGTCTGCAAATACATAATCTGTAAATCCATGTCTCTTTGCACAGTCTGCAATCTTCTCTTTTGTTACTCCGATTAATACTAATTTCTTTACTTTACCATCGAAGCTTTCAATCCATTCATCATATTCAGACTGCTTATCATAGCCGCCTCCAATGAGAAGTGTCGGACGGTTCATTGCCTGAATTCCCTTAATTGCTGCGTCCGGGTTTGTTCCCTTTGAATCGTTATAGAATTTTACGCCACGTTTTTCTGTAACATATTCAATTCTATGCTCTACTGCCTGGAACTCACGCAGAGTTTTTACAATGACATCCATCGGTACTCCGATACTTATGGTCATGGCAACTGCCGCCATAACATTTTCATAATTATGGGTTCCAAGAATATTTAGCTCATTGACATCAATGACTTCTTCCTCTTTGCCCTCAGAGGCATAAATAATCTTCTCACCATTTAAATAACATCCATTCTGTACCGGCTTTTTACTGTCAAACCAAAGCACTTTCATGGATAAGGATTCCCCAAATTTACGAAGTACTTCATCCTCATAATTTAAGACGCAGACATCGTTTGCTTTCTGATTCTTTGTAATGTCCTCTTTTGCCTTAATATAATTTTCCATGGTATGATGACGGTTCAGATGATCCGGTGTAATATTTAAAATAGCAGATACATCCGGAGCAAAATCTACAATTGTCTCTAACTGGAAGCTGCTGATTTCTGCTGCCGTTACCGTTTCTTCTGTGGTATCTGCCGCTACCGATGTATATGGAATTCCAATATTTCCTACGACTTTTACATCCTCAAAATAGTTGGATAAAATCTCTCCCACCAGTGTGGTAGTTGTAGTCTTGCCATTGGTTCCTGTGATGGCAAGAATCTTTCCTTTTGCCACCTGATAAGCAAGCTCAATCTCACCAATAATCGTAATTTTCTTATCACGCATGGTATTTACCAGTGGTAAATCGGTGGGAACACCCGGACTTAACACAACAAAATCCAGTTTATCCATAACTTCTTCCGGAAGGGTGCCCACATAGATTTCTGCCTTGGCAAAACTCTCTGATTTTTCTTTGATTTCAGCTGCACTCTGCTTTTCATTTCCTTCAAAAACGAAAATATTCGCATTCTGCTTTTCTAACAGCTCTGCTGCAGCAATTCCACTTTTTCCAGAGCCAAATACCAGTACATTTTTCTCCTGAAATTCCATTTTATTCACTCCTGTCTCTTTATAATCCAATCAATGCTACCAGACATAAGATTGCTGTTACAATTGAAAATACTGCTACTACCCTGGTCTCTGACCAGCCACCTAATTCAAAGTGGTGATGAATCGGAGCCATACGGAAAATTCTCTTTCCACCTGTCTTTTTAAAATAGGTTACCTGAATGATAACAGATAATACTTCTACCAGATAAATCAGTCCCACAATCAGAAGGAAGATTGGCATCTGAAGCATATATGCGGTAGCTGCCACAAATCCACCCAGTGCAAGAGAACCGGTATCTCCCATAAATACACTTGCCGGATATACATTAAACAGAAGGAAGCCCATCAATGCACCTACTACTGCACAGGTAATCGGTTCGATTCCGCTGTTGGTTCCCACTGCAACTACGGTAAAGAAGGTTGCTACGATAATGGTTACACTGGTAGCAAGACCATCTAAGCCATCGGTAAAGTTAACCCCGTTTACAGTTCCGATTACTGCAAAATACATGACCGGAATTGCAAGCCAGCCAATATCCCAGTATTTTCCACCGGAAAATGGAAGCAGCATCGTAAGGGAAACATCTGAAAACTTCACCATGTATACCGCAAAAACAGTGGTCACTACAAGCTGGCATAACATTTTCTGCCATGCAAGCAGTCCATCCGACCGTCTCAATACAACCTTCAAATAATCATCTAAAAATCCAATTACGCCAAATCCTACTACCATAAAGAGAATCGGAATAATCTTCGGATAATCTTTTACATAAATCAGACTGGTTACAATAATACTTGCGATAATCATCAATCCACCCATGGTAGGTGTTCCCATTTTCTTCTGATGGGATTCAAGCTCTTTCCGCTCCGTCTGACCAACTTTCAATCTTCTTAAAAAAGGAATTACGACCGGTCCTAATAATGCACTCACTGCAAAAGCGATAATAACCGGAAGAATAACATGATACGTCATAACTGCACCTCTTTTTATTTTCTTTTTGTATATCATTTCAACTTATCTAGTATACGTTATTTAGTGCTTTCCTGCAAGATATCTCACCAAAGTTTCACGGATTTTCCTGAATTTCCGCATCTTCTGTAACCGGTGCCTGCTCAATGCCAAGATATGGCAGAATATTGGAAAACAAATCCCGGCAGACCGGTGCCGCTATGGTTCCACCATAATAAACGCCTTGGGGATTATTGATAATAATTAAGGCAAGTACCTGTGGATCGTCAGCCGGAGCAAAGCCTAAAAAAGAAGAAATATATCTTTTTTCACTACGTGGAAGCGTCTGGGACGTTGCGGTTTTGCCGCCAATCGAAAAGCCTTCAAGAGCTGCATTCTTTCCACTGCCCTCAGATACTACTTTTTCCAGCAAATAGCGCATAGTGGCGGAAGTTTCTTCGCTTACAATATGTTCCTTTTGTTCGTAGACAAAAGTATGTGTCACTTCTCCTTCTGCATTTTTCGTCTCCACGCCAAAATGCGGCGTCACACGGTTTCCTCCATTTATAATAGAGGAAACCGTAGTTGCAAGCTGAATCGGTGTAATCTGGAAGGACTGGCCAAAGGACATGGTTGCAAGCTCCACCTGTCCGATATTTTCCCTTTTATGCATAATGGTGGATGCTTCACCCGGTAAATCTATATTTGTCCTGGATAACAAACCAAACTGTTCAAAATAATCGCAGAAGCGGTCGGAACCGATACGAAGACCGATTTCTATGAATACCGGGTTGCAGGAATTCATAATGCCATGGGTAAAATCTTCTGCTCCATGCCCTCCCACTTTATGGCAGCGGATTCTCCTGTCCTCCACAATCTTATATCCCGGACAGTTAAACTGGTCAGAAAGACTTACTTTTCCCTCTTCCAAGGCTGCGGATGCTGTTATTATCTTAAAAGTGGATCCCGGTTCATAAGTGTCATTGATGCACTGGTTTCTCCACATTTTATTTAAAGCATCCTGCTTCTCCTCTTCACTCAATTCCGTGTCAATCTCTGTATTTAAGGAAAAAGGTTCATTCAGATTAAACTCCGGTTCATTTACCATGGCAAGGATTTCGCCATTCTGTGGATTCATCACAAGGATTCTGACACTGTCTGCCTGTTTTTCCTCCCGCACCTTTACTGCCGCCTGCGCTGCATACATCTGGATATTATAATCAAGACTTAAATAAAGGTCATCTCCTTCTACCGGCTCACTCCGCCGCTCTCCGGCATTTTTGATCTCTACGCCTCTGGCATCTGTCAATGTAAGTATCTTTCCATTGATGCCCTCCAGATATTCATCATATTTTACTTCTATTCCGATAATTCCCTGATTGTCCCCGCCAGTAAATCCGATTACTTTAGAAGCCAGTTCATTATAAGGATAATACCGTTTATAATCTTCATCAATCTTCACGCCCGCCAGTTCATAGGCTCGAATCGCATCTCCGGTTTCTTTCTCCACATTCGTCTTAATCCGTTCAATGGAACTGACCTTCTCTACCCGCTTCCGCACAGTCTCTTCTGACATGCCAAGCTCTTTTGTTAAAACCGTAATTACCTTTTCCGGGTCTTCTATCTGGCTGTGAATCACAGAAATCGTACATACCGTCTTATTTTCTGCTAAAACCACACCATTTCTGTCATAAATATTTCCTCTTGCCGCCTTGATATCCCTTTCTCTTTCATGGAGGTTCTCAGCCCGGACCCCATAGTATTCTGAACAGAATATCATAAGATATACCAGTCGTCCCATCAGAAATACCATCAGCAGTAATACCGCCACAAAAATAATCATAATTTTTCGTCGGTTAAAGGTTTTATTCCGATAGATGCAAAATCTGTTTTCTTCTTCCTCCTGCATTTTTTGCTGAAACATAAAAACATAACCTCATAAAAGCAGTTATTATAATCTATTACAACTTTTATAAGGTTATGTTGTTTTTCTATTGTGCTACATCCTGCGGCTGTAAATCATCCTCCGGTGGCACTGTTTCCTCTGCAATGTCCGGTGTCTGGTCTACCATGGAATCCTCCGGTGCAGAATCCGGAACATCTGTTGTTCCATCTGCCGGTGCTTCTGCCGGGTCTGTCTCTTCTGTTACAACAATGTCCTCATCCGGGTAAATATTAAGATAAGGCAGTGTCTCTTCGAAAATTCCCTTTGCGATTTCCTGTGCAAAGGTACTGTGAAACTCTTCTTCTGCGTTCGGTTCGTCTACTACTACATATACCAAAAGCTGCGGATTGTCTACCGGTGCAAAACCGATAAAGGAAACCAGATAATTTCCCTGTCCTCGAGGAAGCTTCTGTGCTGTTCCGGTCTTTCCACCCATGGAGTATCCCGGCACTTTTGCATATTTTCCGGTACCATCGGAAACCGTTGCATAAAGATACTGTTTTAATAATTCACTGGTAGATGAAGAAACCGTTTTCTTTAACAAGGTTCCATTGTCTTCCTGTATGACATTCCCATTTTCATCCGTTATTTTCTTTACCACATGTGGCTGATAATAGTTACCACCATTAATAATGGAACTAAAAGCACTTGCCACCTGTATCATGGTAACATTAAAGTTCTGTCCAAAGGAATTGGTAGCCAGGTTAATGGTGCTTAGCTGGTCTTCGGTATAAATTAAGGAATCGGTTCTTGCCTCTCCCGGTAAATCGATATTTGTCTTGGTACCAAAGCCGAAAATCTGCTGATACTTAGAGAAATTCTCAGGTCCGATATCATAAGACATCTGCATCAGGGCATCATTACAGGAATTCTTTAAGGCATCTTCTACTGTTTCAAGTCCATGTCCGTTGGTATTTACACAGTGAATGTCATGACCGGAAATTGTTTCGTATCCATCACAGATAAATGTACGGTTCGGGTCTAAAGTTCCGGTATCCAGACCACAGGCTACGGTAAAAGGTTTTACGGTAGAGCCCGGTTCATATGTATAAGTGATACAGAAATTAGACCATAACTGGTTTAAAGCATCCAGTTCTGTATCGTCATCCATGGCATCAATTTCTTCCTGGGTATAATAAGCAGATAAATCCCTTGGATTACTGCTATCATAATTTGGATAATTTGCCATAGCAAGCACTTCGGCATTCTGGGGATTCATTACAATAACTCCCACATGTTTACTTCCAGCACCTTCTCTTGCTGCATCCCTGTATTCTTCTTCAAATGCTGCAATCTTATCTTCTACGATTTTCTGGATGTTGGCATCAATGGTCAGTGTAACATCATTACCATTCTGGGCATCGATTACTGTCTTCTCAAAATTACTGTCGGAATTCAGATAACCATATTCTCTTCCGTTGGTTCCATTCAGAACACTGTTATAGGAATTTTCCACTCCATTCATTCCCAGATTACCGCTGGTAGTAAATCCTACTACCGCACTGGCAAGAGAACCATATGGATATTCTCTCTGGTATTCTTTTTCAAACCAGACTCCATTAATTTTTCCTTTTTTCTCTGCATCGCTGCTCTTCTTATCGGAAGTTTCCTTTTCTGCCGCCTGCATATCTTCAAACGCCTGAATCTCTTCATAGCTTAATTTCTTTGCCAGAACATTGTACTGGCTCTTTGGCTTATCCGTAATCAGATTACGCAAATCGGTTTCATTCAGCTGCGGGAAACAGGTTATCAGTGCATCGATGGTCGGGTCAATATCTGCCGAATCACTGTTTAATACCTTACAGTCTAATATCACATTGTATACATCCACGCTGGTTGCCAGTATCGTTCCCTTGCAGTCTGTAATATTTCCACGCTGATAAGGAATGACCGTACTGTCATATTTCTGCTGGGATAATACTTTCTTTTCGTATTTCTTTCCACTGGTGTGTTCAATATACATCAATCTTACAATTAATCCCAACAAAAGTAGTGCTATTATTACAAACAGCACTACAAGTTTCTTTTGCATTTTCTTATTAAATTTTGCTATTTTCTTTCCGCCACGTCTCTTTCCTGCCATTTTACCACCACGTTTGTTTCCTACTTATTCGGAATATCCTCAAACTGATTCATATAATCTTCTTTATCAACCGTATAATGTATAATCTGGTCCGGTCCCGCATAGCTCATGCCAAGCTGGTTCATTGCTATATCCTTGATGGTTGCAAGATCTACTGCTGTCTCGATTCTTTTTTCTGCCGCATCATTATCCGCCTTTAATTCAGCCACCTGGCTTTCTAATGCAGAAATTGTCTTTAAATGCGTTGTAATTCCAGACTGCAGACGGATATACATCACCGCTGCCACACACATAACCAGCAGTGATACAGATAAAAATGCCACATAACCCAGATCCATATGTGCTGACTTCTCCTGATTCTTCTGCGCCATACGTCTGTTGCGCTGTCTGTTTTCCTCCCGCTGCTTTTCTTCCTGTTCTCTGCGGTAATCCGGTGCAGTTTCTAATTTACGGACAGTGTTTCCATCTATGTAAGTCTGTGTTCGATAATTTCTTCTTGTCTTCTCCATTTTCACGTCCCTCCCTAGTCATTGATATGCCGTTCAAATACTCTTAATTTTGCGCTTTTTGCTCTCGGATTCTCTTCCATTTCAAATTTTGTTGGAAGAATCGGTTTTCTAGTGATTACTTTTCCTTTTGGCTTCTTGCCACATACACACACCGGAAATTCTTTCGGACAGGTACATGGATTTTCATTTTTGCGAAAGATGTTCTTTACAATTCTGTCTTCCAGGGAATGGAAGGTAATGATACAGATTCTTCCATCTTCCTCTAAAAGGTCTATCATCTCATCTAAGGTATCCGATAAGACTTCCAATTCACGATTCAGTTCAATACGAATTGCCTGAAACGTTCTCTTTGCCGGATGTCCGCCAGTACTCTGTACTTTCATCGGTATGGATGCCCGGATAATTGCGGTCAGCTCTCCGGTTGTCTCAATCGGTTTCTTTGCCCGGGCTGAAACAATATGCTTTGCAATATTCTTTGCGAACCGGTCTTCCCCATAGTCTCTTATGATACGATACAGCTCTGATTCACTGTAATCATTTACAATATCTTTTGCCGTTAATGCCTGACGCTGATCCATTCTCATGTCCAGTGGTGCATCTTCTTCCCGGTAGGTAAATCCACGCTCCGGTGTATCTAACTGAAAGGAAGATACTCCCAGATCAAGAAGGATTCCATTTACCTTCGTCACTCCGATACGGCTCAATTCTTCTTTCATATTGCAGTAATTGCTGCGGATAATGGTTACTTTATCGGAATAATCCTTTAACCGCTCACTGGCTGCCGCGATTGCATCTTCGTCCTGGTCAATTCCTATCAACCTTCCGTTCTCATTCAGCCTTTTTACGATTTCGGAAGAATGTCCCGCTCCACCGAGCGTTCCGTCTACATAAATTCCGTCCGGGCGAATATTCAGATTGTCTATGGTCTCATGCAAGAGAACCGATGTGTGTTTAAATTCCATGTTCACTCCTTTAGATACTCAAGCCAAGTTCTGCCATGTGCTCTGCAACTTCATCCATGTCATCATAAGTATTGGTATCCTGCCATCTGTTCTTGTCCCAAATCTCAATTCGCTTTAAGACTCCGACTGATACGACTTCTTTCTCTAATCCGGCAAATTCTCTTAACACTGCCGGAAGAAGAATTCTTCCCTGCTTGTCCACTTCACAGGTTGTTGCTCCTGCAAAGAAGAAACGAGAGAATTTTCTTGCATCTTTTGAGGTAAGTGGTACGTTGCGGAATTTTTCTTCAATGTTCTGCCATTCTTCATTTGGGTACACAAAAAGACACCCATCCAAACCCTTCGTTACTACAAACTCATCACCGAGCTGTTCTCTGAATTTGGAAGGAACAATCATTCTGCCCTTGGCGTCTATGTTGTGACTGTACTCTCCCATGAACATTGTCAAACACCTCAGTCCGGTTGCTATTTATCCACAAAGTTATCAACTTATCCACCACTTTGTGCCATTTTCAACCACTTTCCTCCACTTATGAATACATATTACCCCACTTTTGGGAAAAAATCAATATACTACACATAAAAATGCACAAAAAAAGAAGCACATTTCTCAATGTACTTCTTTCCACTTACTCTTTACTTTTATCTTATTGGTACAAGTTCTTTTTGCTCACATAGCGATACATAGTTCTCAATCAGTCTGTCCACTTCCAGGCTCAGGTCATAGCATTCATCCATACTTTCCGCTCGTTCCAGTGCTTCATCCAGTCGGATTCTTGCACGTTCAATCGCAATGCGAAGTGCATCCCTTTCATCCATAAGCATTTCTCCTATGCTGTGTCCCATCTCTGTATTGTTCTTTGTAAATTCATTTTACTCTGCTCATCACCAAAAATCAAACAAAATATAACATCTTTTTTCGTCAATATTCGACAGCAAGAGGTCTTTTTTCCTTATGCTGTGTTTTATAAAACAAATCGGCAATGGCCTCCACCAGCATCCGGTTGGTTGCTACTATATTCCGAATATCTGTTTCTATATTAATTTTTCTTCCAAGATACTGTTTATGCCTCTCTAAAATATATTCATACAGTGCCTCTGCATCAGAAAAATCAACCTGCACTTTTTCCCCTGCTTCCATATTCCGGCTCATGATATAATTTTTAAGGCTTCGCTTCAATTGTTCTTCATAGGAACAATGATCCTTTAAGTTTCCCGGATAAATCTTGTTATGCGGATAAGTAAAATAATCAGCTACATAATGCGTTACCTGCCCGAGATTCATATAATACCGGCGTTTACGGGTCAGTTTTCCCTGCTGTTTACCGAAAATCAATTGATTCACCATCTTTTTCACATCCGGAAACGTCCCATTGATTTCATGTTTCTTATATACAAAAGATGGTTTGCAATCCGGCAGGATACTGCCAATATAAAAAGACAATCTATGTTTCTTAAGTTCTTCATCCTCTGTATTCTTTGCAATATAACGTGCCAGCAAAATATGTGATTTTTTTCTCATTTGCTTCCTCCTGTTTACCATCTGCACCTTACACATTACTTCTGCTTTATTTACGCTTCAATCACATTATACTTTCTTTCATCTCATTTACAATAGTATTTTTCTTAAGATTCTTCTAAATTTCTGTGTCCAATCTGTTAAGAGTAGACACAGAAATATTTTGCTAAAACTTACAGATATTCCACTTTTTAGGAACAACAGAAGCTGGCACACTCAGTTTCCATACAGGTACAGGCATTCGTTCCGGCTACCTGGATGTCTTTTGCATGACATTTTCTTCCTTCATTGAATTTACAGTTTACTGCCTCACAGGTAACATCGCTCATCTTAGGCGGTTTACCGGTCGAATTGGCACATCCACAGTTTTTCTTCTCTTCAAAACTTCCACAGCTTGTCTCGCTGTTGCGGTTTGCATGTGCACCCTCTACCGTAATATTTCCACGGCAACAACAATCATCCTTCTGGAAACTGCAGCTTCTTACAGAACATTTTAATTCTGTCACAAAAATCATCTCCTTTCTTTCGTTACATGTTTAGTATCTCCAAAGGAAATCTTTTTATGTTACCAACTTCATGTAAAAAAGACTGTTGTCCGGTACAAATGCCAGCAACAGTCTTTTTGAATCCATATAAATTATAAAATTAAAAATCAGATTTTATTGCATTTTTATTTTTCTTCTGCAACTTCTTCCTTACGGATTTCCTTTGTACGAATCTCTTCGCAGATTGCATCAATGAATTCTCCTAAAGGTTTTACGCCTTCATCTCCTGCAAAACGGCTTCTTACGGATACGGTTCCGTTCTCTGCCTCCTGCTGACCAACTACCAGCATGTACGGCAGCTTATCCAGTCTTGCTTCACGAATCTTGAATCCGATTTTCTCAGAACGGTTATCAACCGTTACATCTACATCATGAGCTGCTAATTCTTTTCTTACCTGCTCTGCATAGTCTGCATACTTTTCAGAAATCGGCAATACTCTTACCTGTTCCGGGCAAAGCCAGGTTGGGAATTTTCCTGCATAATGTTCAATCAGCCATGCAAGGGTACGCTCATAACATCCCATGGATGTACGATGGATAATCCAAGGAAGTACTTTCTCGCCCTTCTCATCGATATAGTACATACCAAACTTCTCTGCACTTGCACAGTCAAGCTGGATGGTAACCATGGTATCTTCTTTTCCATATACATTCTTTGCCTGAATATCAATCTTTGGTCCGTAGAATGCAGCTTCTCCATCTGCTTCTGTATACTTGATGCCATTCTTATCCATAACATCACGCAGATACTGCTGGGTGCTGTTCCAATATTCTTCGTCGCCCAGATATTTTTCTTTGTTGTTCGGATCCCATTTGGACAGACGGTAAGTAACATCTCCATCGATACCAAGTGTAGTCATTACATAATGACAAAGTTCAGTACATCTGGTAAGTTCTTCTTCTGCCTGTTCCGGGCAAAGAATAATATGTGCCTCTGTAATAGTAAACTGTCTGACACGGGTAAGTCCATGCATCTCTCCGGAGTCCTCATTCCGGAACAATGTAGAAGTCTCTGACATCCGATATGGCAGATCTCTGTAAGAGTGCTGTTCATTCATGTATACATAATACTGGAATGGACAGGTCATCGGACGCAGTGCCATTGTCTCTTTGTCATCGCTGTCCTTATTTAAAATGAACATTCCATCCATGTAGTGATCCCAGTGTCCGGAAATCTTATAGAGGTCACTCTTTGCCATCAGCGGAGTTCTGGTACGTACATAACCCCACTCTTTATCCTCTAAATCTTCCATCCAACGCTGCAGTTTCATAATCATCTTGGTTCCCTTTGGTGTAAATAAAGGAAGTCCCTGTCCGATAACATCAACAGTGGTAAATAATCCCATTTCACGACCAAGTTTGTTATGGTCACGGCGTTTGGCATCTTCTAATTTCTCTAAGTATTCTTTTAACTCTTCCTTCTTATTAAAAGCAGTACCATAAATTCTCTGTAATCTTGCTTTGTCAGAATTACCTCTCCAATATGCCATGGAAGATGATGTCAGTTTAAATGCCTTTACGCCCTTGGTTGTCATCAGATGTGGGCCGGCACACAAATCTACGAAGCCGCCCTGGTCATAGAAAGAAATTTCTTCTCCCTCTGGTAATTCTTCAATCAGCTCTACTTTGTATGGCTCATTACGTTCCTGCATGAATTTGATTGCTTCCTCTCTTGGAAGTGTGAATCGTTTTAATTCATGACCTTCCTTGATAATCTTCTTCATCTCTGCTTCTAAGTTATCGAGGTCTTCTCTTGAAAATGGGGCATGATCAAAATCATAATAGAATCCATCTTCAATTGCCGGTCCAATCGTAATCTTGGCCTCCGGGAATAATTTCTTTACCGCCTGAGCCAGTACATGGGATGCTGTATGGCGGATTACCTTCAATCCTTCTTCATCACTTGCTGTTATAATATTTAAATTGCAGTCCTTGTCAAGAACGGTTCGTAAATCCACCACTTCTCCGTCTACTTCACCGGCGCATGCAACTCTTGCAAGGCCTTCGCTGATATCTGCTGCAATATCATAGACTGATTTTGCTTCACTGTACTCTTTTACTGAGCCATCTTTTAATGTGATTTTCATGTTCAAGTCTCCTTTTCTTATTATATTGGTATTAAAACTACGAGAAACACGCTTTGCGAGTTTCTCGCATAAAAAATCCCTGATGCATAAATCTTATGCATCAGGGACGATACTCTATCGTGGTTCCACCCTGCTTGCTGTACTTATCGTACAACCGCTCATTCTGATGATAACGGAATCACCGGACCGGATTGGGGTCACTCAGAGCTGGTCTTCACATTACACTCCATCAGAATACTCTCACCAAATGTATTCCTCTCTTTGACTTCCTGTCATGCTACTCGTCTCTTCTTCGTTTTGTCCTTTTGACAAAAGCTATTGTATACTCTTTTTTCTGCTATGTAAAGAGTTTTTCTGTAAAATATTTTCCAAATGTTATCCAAAATATTTTATTCTTATCTTCCGCAGCAGAATTTATATTTCTTTCCACTTCCACAAGGACACGGATCATTTCTTCCGACTTTCTTTCCAACTACAACAGTGCCGGATTTCTTCTGCTCTAAATAAAGCTTTCTCTTGGTATCTGCATCAAAAATTTCATCCCACTGTGGTAATTCATAGAGCCAGTCAGCTTTGGCATCTACCATGTTCTTGTATAATTTTTCTTTATCGAATGCAAGGCTTACCTTGGTATCCTCTTCCATAGTATCAATTGGGTTTGGTGTTACCAGGCTGTCATTGATTCCATCTAAGAATCCAGTCATATCCATAATGCTGAGGTCGTATTTCTCTGCCAGCTCTTTTACAGTTCCCTCCACCTTCTCATCCGGGTTTGTTAAAAGCTTCTCATATACGCCCTTCTCTAACATAAAATATCTCTGCCAGAACTTCTGTAATTTTCCTCTATCTGCCTGCTGATCATAAGCAATCTTCTGCCATTCTTCTAATAATGCCATAGTTCATATCCATCCTTTAATCCATATTTAGTCGTATAACGCTTGTTTCAGTATAGCATATTTTGTGCTTTTTTCAAGTATTTATCCTCTGCAACTTTACATTTTCCGATTGACTATCCGCTGTCAAATGTTAAAATAATGTATATTGCTTTTTTCTAAAAACAGGTCATCAAAGAAAGTTGAGGTCATATATGAAAAAGACAAAACAGATTCTTGCAATTATCGGTGTTGTACTCTTAGTTGCCCTATATGTTTCCACTCTTGTTTTTGCATTGATTGGAAGCGATCTTGCCACAAACTGTCTTAAGGCTTCCATCTATGCCACTGTGGTTGTCCCGGTTCTCATCTGGGCTTATACCATGGTATACCGCTTACTTAAGAATCATTACTCTTTAAGAGAAGATTTGGATTCCACCAAAAAAGAGGATTGTGAATAACCACAATCCTCTTTTATAACTTGTCCTCTTCTTAAAATTAAGCAAGTTTTGTTTTTGCAAGCTCTGCTAATGTTGCAAATCCTTCTGCATCATTTACAGCCATCTCAGCTAACATTTTACGGTTCATATCAACACCAGCTAATTTTAAACCATACATAAATTTGCTGTAAGATAATCCATTCATTCTTGCTGCTGCGTTAATACGAGCAATCCATAACTGTCTGAACTGTCTCTTTCTCTGTTTTCTTCCTGCATAAGAACTTGTTAAGGCTCTCATGACAGACTGTTTTGCTACTCTATACTGTTTGGAGCGTGCTCCTCTGTAACCTTTAGCTAATTTTAATGTTCTATTATGTTTCTTTTTAGCGTTTAAGCCGCCTTTAATTCTTGCCATGTTCTATTCCTCCTTAACCAATTCTTATAAATATGGTAAAATCTTCTTCATATTCTTAACATTTGTTGCATCTGTCATTGCAGGTTTTCTAAGATTTCTCTTAGTCTTAGTTGTTTTCTTTGTTAAGATATGTCTCTTATAAGCCTTGTTTCTCTTTAATTTTCCTGTTCCTGTTAATTTGAAACGTTTTGCTGCTGCTCTGCTTGTTTTCTGTTTTGGCATAATTTATTCCTCCTTAAAATCATTATCTTTTCTCTGTCAGCACCATACCCATGCTTCTGCCTTCCAGCTTTGGTGCTTTCTCCACTACTGCAATATCTGCAAGTGCTTCTGCAAAATCATCCAGAATATGTTTGCTTGCCTGTACATGTGCCATTTCTCTACCACGGAAACGAAGTGTAACTTTTACTTTATTTCCTTTGGAAATGAACTTTCTTGCGGCATTCATTTTGGTATTCAAATCATTGGTATCGATATTTGGAGAAAGACGAACTTCTTTTAATTCAACCGTTTTCTGTTTCTTACGTGCTTCCTTCTCTTTTCTTGCAAGCTCATATCTGTATTTACCGTAATCGATAATCTTACATACAGGTGGCTTTGCTCCAGGAGCAATCTTTACTAAATCAAGTTCTGCTTCCTGTGCCAACTTATATGCTTCTCTTGCTGACATGATACCTAACTGTTCACCATCCGCGCCAATCAGGCGGACTTCCTTATCTCTGATTTGTTCATTGATCATTAACTCGCTAATGGTCGTACACCTCCAAAATTAAATTCACCACAGCTTTGCCAGACAACTTTCCGTTTATTTCCGCAAAAAAAGTGGATAGACAGACTATCCACTTCAAAATGATTCGCTCATTGCATACTCATTATAAACACTTAGTCACTTGATTGTGCTAAGGTGAGAGTGGATACTCTACTTTCTTCAACTCGCTTATAATACCATATGTCATTTCGTTCGTCAAGCATTATTTTTACCGATATTCGCTTCTGATATTTTCCGCCCTCTCAATAATCGTTTCCGGGAACCCGGTAAAGGAAAGCAGGCGGATTGCATTCTGGGAATTTGCCGGTCCCTTCTGCAATTTATAATCAAATACAATATCCTCTTCTCCGAACTCTTCGGAAAAATGATAATTGTCATAACCAATTTTGTCAAGTTCCGTCAATTCCTTATCATGGGATGCCACAATTGCAACGCAGTTATGATGTGCCAGATATTCCAGGATTGCTTTTGAAGCCGCAATACGTTCCTGGGTATTGGTTCCTCTTAAGATCTCATCAATAACACAGATAACCAGTTCATCCTCCGACAAAGCATCCAGGATACGTTTTAAATATTTAATCTCTTTGATAAAATAACTGTCACCGGATAAAATATCATCTCTTACTGCCATGGAAGTAATCATTTTTGCATGAGGCAGGTGCATTCTTTTTGCGGTGCAGGTATGAATGCTCTGTGCCAGTATCACATTGACAGCTATGGTCTTGATAAAGGTTGACTTACCGGAAGCATTGGAGCCTGTGATAATGCAGTTATGCTGAAGTTTCATAGAATTGGTCACTGCTCCATGAATCAGCGGATGATAAATTTCTTCCATCTCAAGCTGCTTTGTTTCCTCATATTCCGGCACTGTCACAAGAGGCAGACTCTTTCGGAAAGAGCCTGTGCTGACCGCTGCATCCAGTTCTCCTACCACCCGGTAAATCTTAAGATAAGAATCCTGGTTATCCATAAACTGATTCAATACTTTCATATAAGTAAGGATATGCCACTGGGTTACTCCCAGCAGGAAATCCTGCAGCATTTCAAACACATCTCCCATGGCATTTCTGCTCTGGATATTTAGCAGAAATGCCTTCTTATCCATTTTGGCAAATACCGGAAGCAGCGGTGCCAGTTCCTCACAAATTTTGTCTTCCCGGTATTCCTGCTCCAGTTCTCGTGCTACCGAAACAAGGTATGCCGCCGTTCCCATCATATGAATCTCCTGGTCAAACTTCAGCCGGACCGTAAAGATATACACCGACAAATTCACAAGAAATACTACCACCAAAGCTGACAGTGCATATATATTATGAAATACGACTGCCGCCACAACAACTACCACCAGCAATATCCGAAGCATCTGATAAACCCAGAGATTTGAAATTGCAAAATCCTCTACTGTCTGGATAAAGGATGGAATATAGTAAGCCTCGTCTCTCTTTCCAAGCTTTGACAAAGTTTCTTCCAGATGATAGCGTTTTTCATCATCTGCTTCACAAAAAGCTATTCTTTTTTCTAAAAGCTCCTCTTCTTCCTTCGTCTGCTTCGCATAATGAAGCTTTGCATATAAAATTTCTTCTCCCATGGTTGAATCACAGTTGTTGATTCTCTGGTACACATCATCCATATTAAGGTCATTCCATGTGACCTCATCCACCTGCTGTGTTCCACCCACAGTATCCAGATAATTTCTTATCAGTTCTCTTTTGAATTCCTTTTTCTCAGGTTCTTTTCCATATTTTTCTTTCAGTGTCCGTTTGCAGCGGTTCTTCCAACTTTCTTTTGTCTTAATTGCTGAATAAGTAAATCCTGCAATCATAATTACTACAAGGATTGCTGCTTCCATTTCTTCGCCTTCCTACTGCATGATTCCAATGGTATCTATCCAGTAAATATTATCTTTATCCATAATTCCATTTACAGTAACGGTATCTCCCTTATGCAGGAAAATCAATTGTTCATTATCAGAAAACTTCTGCCAGTATACCATACCGTCGTCTCCTGCCAGATAAACATAGGTCTCTCCTGCAATCTCAACATACTGCATTTCACTGATTACAAAACTTCTTGTCTCTGTCTCACCTTCCGGAATTATTTTTCCCTTGGCTGCTGTCTGTACATTACCTGCAGTACTGTTGCTGTCCCCGGAAGAATTTTCTGTCTCTTCCGGATTCCCAGTGTTTTCTGTACCATCACTGCCTGTCATCTTACGATACTTTGCAAAGCACTCATCGATACTGGCTGCTGTTGTTACCATATTATAAGATTCTACATTTACCATGCCATAAAGCTTCACTATGCCGCTGGCATCTTTTAATACCATAATATAAGTCGGCTGACCATCTACATTAATCAAAGACGGGAAAGATGCACGGTAGCCTTTCTCCTGCACTTCTCCTTCTGCAGCAGCCATTGCAGAGCTTTCATCTGCTCCTGCAATACTGTAATAATGTGCTTCTGAAGTCCGCTCATTTACCAGTATAAACCCGATATTGGAGGCATCATCATTAACGGAAGTAACTCCGGTATAAATCCAGATATCCCCGTCTTTGGCAACATAGCCGAAGTTTGCTTCGTAAGATTCCTCATCTCCGTCTTCATCCTCTACTACCGTTTCCGTACATTTTTTACAGCCTTTTTTGCCAAAAATGCTGTTCATAAATCCATTGGATAATTCTCCATACCAGTTATACTGTTCCACCAGAAGGTCCCCGTCAAAAACATCATCCATCCAGTTTGGCACTTCTGATGCATCATAATACTGACAGTCTCCGCTGATTGGGTCACAGCTGATTGCACCCTCAACAGTTTCTCCACCAAATAAACCGATGGTGTATTTGTATACACTGGCAATATAGTATGGGTTTCCATCTTCGTCCACTTCAAAATGAAGATTTCCGAAAAGTTTATCCGGGTAATTCATACGGATATGCCTTCTTAAATCCTTGCCAAAGTAAGCAGACGGAACATAAATCATTCCTTCCTTTACCGGAACATACTGTGCCTTCTGTCCTACCGGATCAACAGTTATATAACCCGGAACACCATTTTCCTTATTTCCCATATATTTAAAGAAGCCGGCATACTCTAATGCAGATACTTTCGTTGGTGCCCCCTGATAATCAATCTGTGTGTAGTCTTCCGATACATTATACTGGCTCACCACTTCTGAAAGGCTTCCGATTTCACGATTACCCAGCAATACTGCACTGTCCGTATCCATTAACGCAATCTTTGATACAGAAGATGCTGTATTGATATCGCTGTTAAAATCACTGTCTTCGATGGTCAGGATATCTGCATATGCCTGCGCATGGAACATTTTGCTGCCATAGAATAAAAGAATCAGGAACAGAATTCCGATTACTCCAGCTGCTGCAAAAATACCGTTTACCGGCTTTTCCAGCTTTCCTGCAGACTTACCTTCTGCCTTCCTGGCTGCTGATACCAACGCACCTATTATTCCTAACGGGAATAATATAACGCCTAATACAAACAGCCATAAACCTCTGGAATGAATATTCAGTGCCGGAAGCAGGAGATAATACATCACTGCCACCCATAAAATATAAATAACCGGAAGCACAATGGACAGCCCCTTTACATGAGGCAGCTTTACCTGCATTGTTTCAAACTCCATTTTCTTCTTTTTCTTTGCCATACCTAATCTCCCTTTTCTTCTTTGCAATCGCCATTGTATTATTTAATTAATACAATAACTCAATTTTAAAATAATGTCAAGTGAAAGCTTTTTTCAAATGGCTGGCAACTAAAAACAGCAGGACGACAAAATGTATTTTCATTTTCTATCGTCCTGCCTGCAATACTTATTTATATTATTTTTTAAGCTCTTGCTGCTTTGCTATCACGCTTTTTATTCTGGATAACCATAACTACTACTGCAGCTACAGTAACAGCCAGTGCCAGAATTCCCATTGGAAGATCTTTCTCACAGTCTCTCAAGAAAAACAGCACTGCCATAGCAATTACATATATAACAGCAATGATTCCATCTACTATCTTCATACTTTCTGCCTCCTGCTTTTATGCATTTTTCTTCTGACGAAGTACTGCCCTTACTACATTATATCCTGCAAATACAATCGTAAGAATCATCATAATCCAATGGATGATACAGTTATCTTCTCCCGCCGGATTTGCTGCCAGAGGAACTGCTTCATCTTCTAATGCAGTTACTTCCTGTTTTGCATTATCGTCCGTTACATTCGCCAACGGAACCTCTTCATCTTCTAATACCACCGGTTCTTCTGCATCCTGTGGCTGTTGTGCTGCCTGCTGCTGTCTGACTGGTGTCTGTGCCACCTGGGTCTGTGTGCCCGGAGTCTGTGCCTGAGTGGCCGGTGTCTGTGCCAGTGTCTGTGCCGCTGTCTCCGGCTGTGTATTATTATCTGCCGGAGTTACCGTTGTTTCTGATGATGCAGACTGGGTTGGATTTGCCGGCTGTGCTGGTTCCGTTGATTCTGCCGGCTGGGTTGGCTCGGTCGGCTGAGTCGGTTCCGTTGGCTGAGTCGGCTGGGTCGGTTCGGTCGGCTGAGTCGGTTCGGTCGGCTGGGTTGGTTCGGTCGGTTGGGTTGGTTCGGTCGGCTGGGTTGGTTCGGTTGGCCCGGTCGGTCCAACTGGCTCGGCCGGCTCAGTTTCTTTCTCCTTTTCATCAAAAGAAGCATACACTACGGTATTATCATTTAAATCTGCAACATTTACTTTACTGCCATCATCTAACGTCCAGCCGGTAAATTCATAGGTTGTTGTCTCTGTCTCTGCCTTTACAGGATCTGTTACAGAAACTTCCGTTCCCCTTACTTCACGTACTTCCTGATATACATTTCCGTCTACCATAAAAGTAACGGTATAACTGTTATCAACAATTTCTCCATCAATATGCCAGGAATTCGGATTAATCATCCGATACCATTCGATGCGGTAGAATCTTGCATCATCCCCTGCAATGCCACTGTTTGCTGCATATGCATCTAAAACAGATGCAAGGGTTACCGGCATCTTTCCATCATAATTCTTTTCTGCATCAAAAGACGCTGGTGCAGTAAAACCTGACATATCAGTTGTCACTTTCAGCTGATTTAAAGAAACTGCTGCTCTTCCCACATAATCATAATTTGCTGTTGCATCACCAACTGTTCCTTCCGGACGGACACTTCCTGCTTTCCGGATGTAGAACTCTGCCTTCTGTGTAAATGTATCTGCTACTTTTACATATACGTTATAGCCTTCCGTGTTGTGGAAAAGTTTTGTATATGTTGTCACTACACCTGCATTTTCATCCTCTAAGATGAATCCGCGGATTACGCTTTCCTCCGTGGTTACATAATCTGCTGTTTCTTCTAATACAGCCGGATCTAAAATACAGTTTCCACTTAACAGCAGCAGTTTTCCATTTCCATATTTGGCATATACTTTTGCACGAATCTTGCTGATTCCAAAGCTTACATTTACAGTTCCACTATAGTTACCGGTAAAGGTTACGGTTGCCAGAGCAGTTCCCTCTTCTACATTATCTTTGTAATTGCCAACAGTATAATCAGTTCCTGCTGTTAATACTTTTCCATTATAAGTTATGGTCACATCTTCTTCACTGAGTGTTACTGCTTTTCCGGTATAATATTTTTCCTTTGCAGCTACAATCACGCTGTCATTTTCCACTTCTTTCGGAAGAATGGTATAGGTTGTATTTACCGTTCCTTTATAGTTACCGATTCCGGTAATTGCTGCTGATGTCTCACCTGCATTTGGATTACTTCCACTGTATATTACAGTATAATCTTTTCCTTCTACTAATGTTTTGTCTCCATCCTTTACCACAACTGCAACTGTGTTTCCGGTATACTCAGTATCCTTCGCAGTTACCATTTCATTCGTCAGCGTCTTCTGCTTGATAGTAAAGGTTGCTTCATTACTGTCTGCGGATTCAAATTTCTTTGCACTGGCTGTTGCAATTACCGTATAAGTTCCTGCATCCACCGGTGCCTTGCTTAATTTATTTCCTGCCTCATCATAATAAGTATAAGTAATGGAAATGCTTGGATTTTTTTCAATCCCCCAGCTGTATGCATTAGCATCACAGCTTAAGTTCTTCTCATCATTACTGCCATTATATTCAAAATCGCTGGCTGTAAGATTTGCATACAATGCTTTTAAATAGGTTCTTACCGGTACAATAAATACAGTCTCTTTATAGTTCTCTGCTGCATCTCCTTCCGGCACAAATACTACATGATGGTCTACATCTTCAAAGATTGCAGTTCCGGTAGTATTAAACCACAGTGTCTCATCCGGGCTCTGCCACTCAAAATGGCCTTCCAGTTCCTGGTTCTCATCATTGACCGCTACTGCCATTCCGCCATTAAGATGGGACTCTCTCAGTTTTCCGGACATATGATTGATTGTTGCAGATGGTTTTTCCTTAATTACTGCCTCTGCCTTATTTACAGTTACCGTATAAGTCCTGCTTCCTGCCTTATATACATCTGTTGCCGGTGTTGTAACCGTATAAGTATAAGTTCCTGCATTTAAAATCTCTTTGTCACAGGTTCCAACAATACCACTCTTTGGACCGTCCTTTACAAAGTTCTTTGCATTCAGTGTCTGGACTTTTCCGTTATAAGTCAGATTTGAAATACTTTCTTCAAATACCGGAGTTCTCTTACTGATTTTAATGGTATATTTTTCTGTTTTCCATTGAAAGAGATAATTCTTATACTCGCACTTCAAAGTAACTGTTCCTGTCTTATCCGCAGTTACAGATACCTCTTTCTTATTTGTATTTTTTAATGTTACCTTATCTTTTCCACTGGTAACACTCCATTTGGTTTCGTAAGCTATCCATGCAGAACACTCGATTTTCTTCGTATCCTGCAGCTGCATCTTAATTGTATCATCCTTTTCAGCAGCTTTTACTGTCATCCCGGTTATTCCGGATAAGGACAATACCATCAATGCCGCCATTACAAAAGCTGTAATTCTTTTTCCCAACATTTTGGCTACTCTCATGTTTTTTCTCCTTTTATTCATTTTATCCATTTCCTGTTGATTTATGAATTATATAACCAATCATAGCCTACTCTGTGTTATAAAAAGCGTTATATTTTTCTATTTTTTCTTTATTCTTCCGAATTGTACTTAAATCTTCCTGTTTGTATTGTATTTCTCCTCGTATCTACTCGTCTGTTCCATTCACCAATACTTTATGATATTTCACATATTTCTTTCCAGCCGTCCGTTCCATGTTGTTATTGATTCTTTCTATCACAAGTCCGCAATTTTCTTCTTCAATACCTATTAAAAGTATCAGATACTGGTTTGTGCTGTATCTGGTATACAGGTCACCGCTGCGCAGGGAGTTTTTCAATGCCTGTTCCAGTTCTGCCCGGATGTATTCGAAATGAGCACCGCCTTCTGAAGCATAACCCTTCCCATTGGTAATGGTGCTCATAAGAAGCCACGCACTCTTTCCCGTACGCTGCAAAACCCGTTTTGCAAAGCGGTAATTTTCAATGAAAACAGGATACGAACAGTAAAATGCTCCTTCCTTTCCCTCTTCTTCCAACTTCTCCTGTATTGCCTGAATATGAGTGGCATCCTCCGTAACACAGCTGCTGATTCTTTTTAATTGTTCCAGCATAGACTTTGAAGGCTCACTGCCAAGCTCTGCCAGCAGCATTTCTTCTGTCTTATGATATAGCACTACCGCCTCTTTGGAACGCTTCATGGCAATCAACGCCTCCATCTGGTATACCTGCCAGTCATCCAGTGGATAAAGAACCGCTGCTTTTTCTGCTATCTCATATAATTTCTGATACTCCTGCTCATCCCGGTAAATTCCGCACAGTCTCTTTACACAGGACATATATAATTTCCGGTATTTCGTTGCCCAGAAAATTACCCATTCCGATGCTCCCAGTGCCGGCAAAAATTCTCCACGGTACAGCCTGACTGCTTCCTCTAATTCTGTTTTTCCAAAATCTTCCGCCTGTTTCAATGCATGCTCTGCCTTCTCTTCAAAAGAAATGCAATCACAACGATACGGAATTTCCGGTGTCCAGCAATAAATTCCCTTTCGGCTTATAATATAATCGCTCTCCGGCAGTCCCTGCTCCTTAAGCAGTTTCCGCACCCGGAAAAGAATTGCCCGGAAACTGTTGGATGGGTTTGCAACCTCCTCATTTTCCCATAGTCTTCCCACCAGTTCTTCCCTTGTTACCCCTTCGGTACCCGCATGCAGAATAATCTGAAGCAGCCGGTTCGTCTTTGTCGTTGATTTCCGGTCTATGATAAAGGAATGATTTCCATATTGCATTCGAAATGTTCCAAGCATACTTACTTCTAAAATTTTTTTCATGCTTCCTGCCCCCCTGCAGATTATTTTTCCTAATTGCAGTATATAGGACTTTGTTTTTATACGCAAAAGATTTTTCTCATTTCTTCCGGATTGTCAAAACGAAAGATTACTCTTATAATCATATTCATAAATAATTCTAAAAAATAATTGTTTCGAGCTGTTAGAAAGGATTATGCCATGGAAACAGGATTTATTGATTTACATGTACATTCAACCTGCTCTGACGGAACTTTTACTCCATCTGAGCTGGTTCATGAAGCCAGACGTCATTCGATATGTGCCTTTGCCCTTACTGACCACGACTGTATCGATGGTATTAGAGAAGCGCAGGAAGAAACCTTGCGGCTTAACTCTCCGGATGCACCGGAAGTCATTGCCGGTGTTGAGCTCTCCTGTGAACTGGATGACCGCGAAATCCATATGGTCGGGCTATATATTAACCCGGACGATAAAATATTTAATGATAAATTAAATGCATTCCGTTCTTCCCGCACAGACCGCAACCGCCTGATGGTTGCTAAACTGCAGCAGGAGGCACACCTTGCCATTGATTATGACAGTCTTATCAGAGAATTTCCGGATGCAGTCATTACAAGGGCACACATTGCAAGATACCTTGTAAATCATGGACTTGCCAAAGATATGAATACAGTATTCAGTAAATATATCGGGGATGACTGTCCTTATTATGTAGACCGTCCTAAAATCACTCCACAGGAAGGTATTTCCCTGATTCATCATGCCGGTGGTCTTGCCATCTTAGCACACCCGGTACTCTATCACATGAATGCAGACCGATTGGATGCTCTGGTTCAGACACTGGTAGAAGAAAGCCATTTAGATGGCATTGAAGCCGTCTATTCCACCTACCAGCTTGGTGACGAACGAAACATCAAGAAGCTTGCACAAAAATATCATCTGCTTATTTCCGGTGGCTCTGACTTCCATGGAAGTAACAAACCTTATATTTCCATGGGAAACGGAACAAGACATATGCCAATTCCTTATTACATTTTATCGGATATTAAAAATACGCTGCATTGCAGATAGCTTACATCAGACACAACTACAAGAAACACGCTTGGCAAGTTTCTCGTGCAAACAAGAGGGACTGTCATTTTACAATTTCTGTAAAACAACAGTCCCTCTTTATAAATACTTTTTATTCTTTGTCTTTCACCTCGTCTAATGCATTTCGAAAGATTCGTTCAAATTCATTTTCGGAACATTTTTTCCGGCTGGATTCATCCGAATACTCTCTATTCTGCTGTCTTGCCTGCTCGTGAACGAGCAAAACAACCGGAACCTTAAAATAACCGTCATATCCGTATGCGACAATCCCCTCCCTGGAGTTTTATTTCAATGGTTTCATATTATATATCGGCAAAAGTGTCTGACTTCTTTAGTCCTCTACCGGTTCTGCCGGAATGAAAATACGGTCTTTTACCACATCTGCAGGCTTTGGTGCTGCTTCTTCTGCTTCCCTGCAGAACTGCAGCTGTGAATTCACCAGTACCTTTCCACGCTTGTCAACCTTTTCATAGGTGCCATCCTTCTGAAGGAGATGTGCTTTCGTATTATCTGCCAGTTCCACATCCAGAATATGCATTACTTTATGCTTTAACTCTTCATTTTCTACCGGGAAAATAATCTCTACACGGCGGTCTAAGTTACGCGGCATCCAGTCAGCACTTCCCATGTAAATTTCTTCCTGTCCATCATTATAGAAATAGAAAATTCTGCTGTGCTCCAAGAAATTTCCTACAATGGAACGCACTCTGATATTTTCACTAATCTTTGGAATGCCTACCTTCAGGCAGCAGATTCCACGCACAACCAGATCAATCTGCACTCCCGCTGCTGATGCTTCATACAAAGCTGCAATAATATCACGGTCACAAAGAGAATTCATCTTAGCTACAATTTTGGCTGTCTTTCCGGCTTTGGCATATTTTGTTTCACGCTCAATCAGTTTCAGGAAACGCTTCCGCAGCCAGATTGGTGCTACCACCAGCCGGTTCCAGGACAGCGGTTCGGAATAACCGGACAGCATATTAAATACTGCTGTTGCATCTTCTCCGATTGTTTCCGAACAGGTAAAGATACCACAGTCTGTGTACAGCTTTGCAGTGGAATCGTTATAGTTTCCGGTTCCAAGATGTACATAACGGCAGATGCCTTCTTCTTCTCTTCTTACGACCAGTGCAATCTTGCTGTGGGTCTTTAAGCCCACCAGACCATAGATAACGTGGCAGCCTGCTTTCTCTAATTTTTTTGCCCAGACAATGTTATTTTCCTCATCGAAACGGGCTTTTAATTCTACCAGAACAGATACCTGTTTGCCATTTTCTGCTGCCTGTGCCAGTGATGCAATAATTGGCGAATTGCCGCTGACACGGTAAAGTGTCTGTTTGATTGCCAGTACATCCGGATCTTTGGCTGCCTGACGGATAAATTCGACTACCGGATCAAAGGTCTGGTATGGATGATGCAGTAAAATATCACCTTTTTTAATCGCATCAAAGATACTCTCTCCCTGCGGAATCTGTGGCACCGGCTGTGGAGTATATGGTTTGTAACGTAAATCATCACAGCCTTCCAAGCCATACATTTTCATAAGGTAAGTCAAGTCAATCGGTCCGTTGATTTTAAAGATGTCATCTTCAGATTCTACCCGAAGTTCATCCTTTAAAAATGCCAGCAGACGCTTGTCAATGCCATATTCCACTTCCAGACGGATAACTTCGCCCCACTGCCGTTTCTTTAAGGATTTTTCAATTTCTTTCAGCAAATCCTCTGCTTCATCCTCATCAAAGGAAAGGTCCGCATTACGCATAATACGATACGGATAAGCACAGACCACTTTATGACCTAAGAACAATTTGGAAATATTCTTCTCAATAATCTGCTCTAACAGGATAAAAGATTTCTCCCCTTCCTTTACGGATGGAATCGGAATCAGTCTTGGTAATACAGATGGTACCTGAACGGTTGCATATTCATAAATGGTTCCGCCCTTCTTCCCCTCTGCCTTTAACTTCTTCTCTTCTGCTTTGCCAAGGAGGTCATCCTTCTTCGGATTTGCTTCCAGTAAAGCTACAATGTTTAATGTCTTATTGCGAATCAGTGGAAATGGTCTGGATGCATCCACTGCCATCGGTGTCAGTACCGGATATATATTTTCTTCAAAATAGCGGTCTACATATTCTGCCTGAAAATCCTCCAAATCTTCATAGGCATCTACAATATAGATTCCTCTTGCATTCAATAGCGGAATCAGGGAGCGGTTATAAGTAGAATACTGCAGTTCTACCAGTTCCCTGGTGTCATGATTAATGGCTGCTAACTGTTCAGACGCTGTCATACCGGCAATATCTGTTTTCTTATAGCCCGCATGTACCATATCCTTTAAAGAAGCCACACGTACCATGAAAAATTCGTCCAGATTTGAAGAAGTAATGCTGACAAATTTTAACCGCTCCAGCAGCGGAATGGATTTGTCTCTTGCTTCATTCAACACTCTGCCATTAAATTTAATCCAGCTCAACTCACGGTTTTCATAATATTCCGGATTCGTATATTCTTTTAATTTTTCCATTCGCATACTCTCCTAACTATAGACCTTTTTCACTTTAATCACCGGTTTCATACTGAATACTTCTTCAAAGAAAGACGCCTTGGACTCAAACAATCCCTTTTCCAAGGTCACATCATCTTCCGTCTCTATGGTAATAATCAGATTTCTTCCGGAAACAGATGTCTTTACATTCTTAAATTTCTGCTTGTGGCTTCTATCCATGGCATTTGCCACCTTAAGGATAGCTGCAAGCTTGGCTACGGTAAGATAACTGTCATGATCCATCTTATCTGCCAGTCTGTCATAGCTGTCTATCGGTAGTGTATTATAAAGCACCGTAGACGCCACAATTTCACGCTCCAGATGAGTCAATCCAATAATTTCCGAAGAAATAATAATGTCATAGGAGCACTGCGGTCCATTAACCAGACTGACAAATTTACCACAGTCATGGAGAATGGCTGCCGTCCTTAGCATCAGCCGCTCTCTGTTTCCCAATCCATGAATCTTTCTCATGGCATCAAATATCTGGACTGCCATCTGCTCTAATGCTTCAAGATGTGGCTGATAGCCGAAATATCTTTTGGACATACATTCCGCCGCAGATATTACATCTTCTTCGAAATCATGTGTTGCTTTCACCATATTATGCCGCTGTGCATAATCATATGCTATACCATCATTTACATTCACACCCGGAACTACTACATTCTGGGCATTTAATGTGGTAACTAACTGACGGTAGATAACCAGTGCCGGAATCAGCAATGTATCACTCTCGTTGGTGATTCCTAATTCTCTTGCAATCTGTCCTGTATTCTTTGCTCTCAGCTTCTCCGTATAACGATAGAACTTGTCCGCATCTACCATACGTTTACCATTTTCTTTACTGATTTTCGGCATAAATGCAGCGATATAATCTCCCATAAAAATGACATAACGGATGCCATCCTTTGGCAGATAAAGTGCTTTAAAGACCTCTAATTCCTTATCTACGACTTCCTGAATCTGCTGCTCATAATTACCACTTTGCATGCCAAGGTCAAAGAGTTTCTCCTGCACACGCATAATTCCAATCAGAAGATGCTGTGTGGTAACTACCTTTCCTTTTACAAAAAGTGTTATCTGCATACTGCCACCACCTACATCAACTACTGCTGCATTCTGACTGGTCATATCTTCAAAATTCTTCTGGGATGCCACCGTCTTATAACTGATAAAACGATGTTCCGAATTGCTCAGCACTTTCACATTAAGTCCGGTTCGAATCCGTATCTGGTCTAAAATAAATGCTTCGTTCTGTGCATCCCGGATGACAAGACCTGAATATGCTTCATACTCATCCGTCCGGTACATCTCCATAATCCCCACGAATTCTTTCAGCACCTGACACAATTCATCCGCTGTCTCATATCCGACATATCCCTGGGAATAAACATCCCTTCCCAATTCTATTCTATGGCGGATATGGTCAATTTCCCGGATTCCTCTCTTAATGGAAAGCTCAAACACTTTCAGGCTGATTTCATAAGACCCGATATAAATTGCTGCAAAAGTCTTCATCCGTGCTCCTCCTCCTGTGTAAATCTTCTGTTACACTTCCTGTCCTAACATATAATTGATAAACTGCTGTGCGGTTCTTCCGGAAAGTCCACCATGACTTAACTCCCATTTGTTGGCTTCTGCTAAAAGTTCTTCTGCCGGAAGATGTACTCCCTGCTTTTCTGCCAGTTCCACTACAATCTGCTGGAATTCTTTCTTGGTCGGTGCCCCAAAGTAAATAGATACACCAAAACGATATACCAGTGAAAGTTTTTCCTGTACGGTATCAGAAGTATGCATATCCTCACGCACTTCCTCTTTATCTGAAAAGTTCTCACGAATCAGATGTCTGCGGTTTGAGGTTGCATAAATCAGCACATTGTCCGGTTTCTTCTCCAGCCCACCTTCAATTACAGCTTTCAAATATTTGTATTCAATTTCAAATTCCTCAAAAGATAAATCATCCATATATATAATAAATTTATAATTACGGTTCTTTATCATGGAAATAACAGTGTTCAAATCTTTAAACTGATGCTTATAAACTTCAATCAGGCGAAGTCCCTGCTCATAATACTGATTGGCAATTGCCTTTATGCTGGTTGATTTACCGGTACCTGCATCACCAAACAACAGACAGTTATTGGCACTCTTTCCCTTTACAAAAGCTTCTGTATTATCCACCAGCTTCTTCTTGGCAATTTCATAGCCTACCAGGTCATCGAGTTTCACATGAGCGATTCTGGTAATCGGTGCCAGTTCTACAACACCGTTGGTATTCTGGATACGGAATGCCTTATGTAAGCCTAGATTTCCTACACCAAATCTTGCATAGAATCCGGTTACGCTGTCCTGAAATGCATTGGTATCCTCTGCAGAAGCCAGTTCTACAGCCAGTTCACAGATGCAGTCACGGATACGTTTGTTAAATACGCTTCCGTTATCATCCGGTCCCTTGAAATTCTGAAGCACATCCATATCATCAATTTCCAGTGTCTTTGCCACTTCATTTAAGTTATAATCAAACATTTCTTTTAAAATAGCAAAATCATGGGCTGCAATGGCATTGATACTTCCGTTTACTGCTCCTTTCATTTCGCAGGCAGTACTGTAGGCATTTTCATTATTTACCATAATAAACGCAAGAAAACAGTGCCACAGATTTCCTTCAAAACCGTGGCTCACTGCCAGTTCAATCAGTTGGTTCAAACATCTATAATACAATTCTACTATATCAGACCGATTGTAAAATTCACTATCATAGTTTTCCAAAATCCATGTAAAATTATAAAATAATTCTCCGTTTTCAAAGTTCTTATATAAAAT
>ERZ1026850.263-NODE-263-length-34749-cov-4.646682_pt1 | contig 34749 bp, 27 predicted proteins | sample MGYA00380155_ERZ1026850 | MGnify/ENA primary metagenome ERZ1026850 (study PRJEB33269, sample SAMEA4719791) | human gut metagenome | biome: human-associated habitat; feature: organic feature; material: feces | place: Cameroon | collected 2013-10 ... | reverse complement strand
CTAATCAGGATACCATCTCCAATGGAAGAAGCCCCTGCTGTAAAGATGGAAAAGGTCTGGTTAAAGGATGCCACCACCTGTTCAAACTTCTCTGCATCTACAGTCGACATGGAGAATAATAAAACGAAGAAGCACAGCAGCAGGTTCATCAGGTCTGCAAACGTTGACTGCCATGCCGGTGCTCCTTTGGGTGGTTCGTCCGGCTTTCTCTTAGCCATCTACTTCACCCCCGTTATCATCACTCTGTGAAACTCGGTCTTTCGGTGCTAAGAAAGATTTCAGTTTTTCTTCAATAACCCTGGGGTTCTCGCCTGCCTGAATAGAAAGAAGCCCTTCTATTTCAATTTCCTTCATCATCATTTCTTCGGCATTCTTTGCTTTTAACTTCGTCGCTACCGGTGCGCAAATCCAGTTGGCAAGCACAGAACCATATAAGGTGGTAATCAGTGCAACCGCCATGGCAGGTCCGATAGCAGAAGGGTCATCCATATTCTGGAGCATGTTAATCAGACCAATCAGAGTACCAATCATACCCCAGGCAGGACCCATGGCTCCCAGATTCTCCCAGAACCCAATCTTATCCTTATGTCTGTCTTCCACGCTTACCAACTCTGTCTCCATGATGGCACGTACCAGTTCCGGGTCTGTACCATCGACAATCAGAAGGATTCCCTTTTTCAGGAAATCATCCTCAATATCACCCGCTGCCTCTTCCAGGGAAAGTAATCCTTCCTTACGGGCAACATTGGATAAATCTATAATCTTCTGAATTACTTCAGATATATTCATTGTTGATAACTTAAAGATAAGCCCGATACTCTTTAAGCCTGCTAAAAAGTTCGGTAATGTGTAACTTGCCAGAATACAACAGAAAGCACCGCCAAAAGTAATTAAGGCCGAGGGGGCATCCAGGAAGTTAATGATTACTGAGACATCATGTCCGTATAGAATACCAAAAATCATCAATACGAAACATACAACTAATCCGATAATTGAAGCTATATCCATCTGTATCCACCTATTTCTACACTAATTCGCAAAAATATCCTTTCTATACGATTTTACTAGATTTCTTATCTCTTGTCTACTTTCTTTTACAATAATTTTTCTCCCTGTTGTAAAGGATAAAACTGTGTCCGGTGTTTCTTCTACAAGTTCCAGTAAGTCCGGATTTATCAGCACTTTGACCCCATTTATCTTCGTTACTTCTATCATAATCTACTCCATCTGTTACTTTTTTCCTATGCCATTATATATCACGTAAACTCAGGAAAGAGGAACTTTATCCAGTTCCTCTTTCCCAGTATTTCATCTATTATCTCTTCAGATTAACAAGTTCTTCCAACATTGTATCAGATGTGCTAATGATACGGCTGTTTGCCTGAAAACCACGCTGTGTGGTAATCATTTGTGTGAATTCCGAGGACAAATCCACATTACTCATTTCCAGCACACCAGATTCCATCGTACCTCCATCCGCAGTAATATCCTGTCCGACGCCATCGAACTCACCCGAGTTCATGGTTGCGGAATACAGGTTATTACCTGCCTTGGAAAGACCGGAAGCATTGGCAAAGTTTGCAACCGCAATCTGTCCTAACAATTTGGTCTGTCCATTGTCATAGGAAGCGGTAATCTTACCATCCTGCCCGACCTCCACACCTGTCATCTCTCCCAGTTTTCTACCGGTATTGTTGCCATCCTTATCTCCATTGGTTGCTCCGATAGTGGAGGTTTTTCCATTGTTGAACATGGTAGCGGAGGAGAAGTCAATATCAATATTCGTAAACTGTGTCAGAGAAACAGTCTCTCCGGTAAGGGAAGATGCGGAACTGTTGAATGCCAGGGTAACGGTATCATTTCCTACCGTATCTATGTAGCTGAACTTACCGGTATCCGTATCAAATGCCAAAGAGAATCCATGCTGGGTTACCGTCTTGGTAATCTCGGCCTGTCCCAGCGGTGTTACATAATCGACGGAATACTTGGTTGTGTCCGTATCTTCCAGACCGTAAGCCTCTAACTGGGTAATCGTTGCGGTAAAGTTTGGTTTCTTATAGGTACTCTCACGGTTTGTCTTAAATGTCTGTGTAAAATTCAGGGACACCGAATTTGGGTCTGATGTGGTATCCACACTGTCCAAATCTGTGACACCTGCATCTTTCAATGCTGCTTTCCATTTATCTTTATCCGTACCCAATTCTTCTGCCGTACCATTATTGTTATGATAGTATGCATAGGAGCCATCCGGTTTCTTTTCCTTAATAATACCCAGTTCCTTTAACTGTGCCTCGGATAAGCTAACCTTGCCTTTTACCTTGACATCTGCGCCTTTTGCCACAGCTCCATCTGCCAGACCATCCACGGCAATACTGGATTTGTCCGCTTTGTTAATCAGCAAGTTACTGGAATAGCCCTCCAGAATTTCGCTCAATGCCATGGTCTTGGTATAAGTTTTTGTTCCATCATCATAGGTAACGCCCTCTAACAGGGAATAAACTGCACTGGTTACCTTGGTGGAATCTCCACCGAAGCTTGCGATTTCGTCAATGCTGTTTAAGTTATATTTCTTTACTAAGGATACCCCATCCTCATCCAGAATGTCATTTAAGCCTACATAATACTGACCTTCTGAACCGGCACTGTGAATTCCAAACTTCGCTGTATATTTATAACCCAACTGGTCATAGAAGCTTAAGGTTATCACACGTCCCTGGGTGGTATTCACATTGGTATCATTCTTATCCAGGATACCGGATACATAAGCTTTCGTTGTAGATTCCGGTGGATAAGTCAGGTTATCTGCATTCATAATCTGCAGAGGGGATACGATGTCCGGGCTGATTTCCCCGGTAGTCGGGTCAACACCCCATCCCATAACAGTATATCCGGTAGAGGACATAACCAGGTTTCCGGCACCATCTACGGTAAAGGAACCATCTCTTGTAAAGAAGTTCTCAGACCCATTGCTTACGACGAAGAAAGATTCTCCGGAAATCATGATGTCAAATGGGTTGTTGGTAGACTGTGCGGAGCCCTGCTGGGTAATGGCTGTGGAAATAGCACCCGTCTTGGAGCCAAGACCAATCTGTCTTGCATTGGTACCGCCTCGTCCGGTTGCTGCATTGGCACCGGAAGCTGCCTGTGTTGTCTGATATAACAAATCGTTAAATACCATGGACTGTGATTTATATGCTGTCGTATTAACATTGGCAATATTATTACCGATAACGTCCATTCTTGTCTGATGTGTTTTAAGACCTGCCACACCAGAGAATAATGATCTCATCATAATGAAATGACCTCCTTAAATAATTGGAATCCGTCTCTGTTCCTTCTGTCATTCAGGAACATAAGCCCCCATAAGGTCCGGCTATATAATTACGGCTCCATCAATATTGGTAAATATGTTCTCATCGGTCTCCGTCTGGTCCATTGCTGTAATGACCGTCTGATTCGGTACATTTACGATAAATGCAAGGGAATCCACAATGACCAATGACTCATTAATTCCTTTTGCCCCGGCCCTGGCTGTGCCTTCATTCAGGCGCTGTACCTGTTCCCTGGTCAGCTCAATGTTTCTGTCCTGCAGGCGGTTGGCTGCATGCTTGGAAAACTTCACTTCTCCGCTTTCTGCATCATCTGCCGTCTTCCTTGTCAGAATATCCTGGAAACTGAGTCCGTTTTTTGCAACGCTTTCCTGGGTCTGCCGGCTCTGGTTCAGATACTGGTTCTGTACCTGCTCCATGGAAAGGAACTGGCTATTTTGAATCCTCATGATTCTCATCTCCCTTTTCCTGGTCACTTCCCTGTGACTGGTCCTGGCTGTTTACCAAGTCCTTCATCTTGTTTACATAATCTTTTAACCCACTGACATAATCATCTTTGATAAAGTTCTTCTGATAATCTGTCATATTGTCATACATTTCTTTCAGGCTTTCTACGCTTTCCTTATCATCTGCGGTAAGATTTCCAAGTGCAGGAAGCTTACCATAAGCGTTAATAAAGTTAGCTGCCAGCTTGTATGCCGTAAGGTATTTTTCATCTGCTACCGTATCCAAATCATCCAGTGAATACAAATCTCCGTTGATGGAAAGGTATGCCTTGTTGTTCTCGTATACAATGTAATCTACATTACCTTGTACCGAGGTGGTGTTACCGCTGCTGTCTGTTACTTTCATCAGTACGGTCTGTCCTACCAGGCTGGATGCTCTGGAAAGTTCCAGTGTAGCGCTCATATTCTGCATCTGTTCCAGTTCTGAGAAGGTTGCATACTGGGAAATATATTCCGTATTGGAAGTTGGCTCCAATGGATCCTGATATTTCATCTGTGCTACCAGAAGCTGCAGGAACTGATCCTTATCTACAGTTGAATTGCTTGTCTTTTTGCTGCTTTCTTTTGCCAGAGAGGATGCTGATGTGGATTCCACAATCTTACCATCTTTGACTTCTGCTACTGCTCCCATGTGTTTTCTCCTTTCTGTTTACTCGGGCTATGCCATATAGTCGATGGAATTACCATTCTGTCTCATCATTTCTACTGCAATCCGCTCGGAATCTTCCATCTCTTCTAACCCTTCCTCTTCCTCCAGGTCATCCAGATTGATTCTGCGGCTGGCTTTACCGGATTTCTGGTTATCCTGTTGCATTTCTTCCCCATTTTGGGTGAACTGCTGTCCGTCCTGATGACTTGCTACGGTAACTTCTACGGCATCTACTTTAATGCCCTGTTCTTCAAATTGCTCTTTCAGTTGAATCAGCTGGCTTTCTACCGCTGCCCGCACCATTTCATTCTGGGTGGTAAACTGTGCGGTAATCGCGCCATCCTTTGCCGTCAGTTGGACATTTACTGTCCCAAGGCTTGCAGGATGAAGCTGCATTTCCATCTCCTGGGTATCTGCCTTGATATGGATTCGCATATACTCCAGAATCTGGTTCGTAATTTCTTCGGTCTGCACATTCTGTGCTGACTGATACGTTGTCTCCGGGGTGATGCTGTCTGCCATCGTGTTATTTCTTGCTGCTGTCATCTGCTGTAAGAAATTTCCGTTATGCTCCTGCCCTTTATTCTCCTCGAAGTTCTGTCTGCCGGCAGGCTTGTCCTGGGTCTGTTCGGTAAGATGCTGGGGTTCCACCACTTCCTGCTGTACGGTTTTATTACCGCTTGCATCGTCAACCTCTACTTTGACCTGTACGGTTTCTCCATCCTTCGTCACTGATACGTTGTAATCCTTCATTCCTTCCAGATTTACCTCAGGTGCCTCCTGTGGAGTTTCCACAACCTCGTCTGCATCTGCTTCCGAAGCCATCTGTTCTATCAATCCGGTCAGTTCTTCTTCGCTTATGCCCAGTTCCTGTGCCAGGTTATCCAGCGTTTCTTCCACTGCACCCAACAAGTTCTGCAAATTAGTGTAGAGACCTTCGTTAGTTACCAAAGAAATTTCATCGCTATTGCCACTCAGTTCCATCAGTAGCTGCTTCATGTTATCCGGATTGAGTAAATCCATCGCTGTCATGCCCAGTATTTCCATGGCTGCCACAACTTCTTCCTCTGTCACATCCATTTCCTCAGCTACTTCTTCTACCAGCTTTTTACCGCTTTCCTGTATCTTTTCCTGGCTTTTGGTACTGTCTGCATCTTTTACCGCATTGTTGCCGGTATCCTTCTGCATCTTGTTGTCCGTGCTGTCGGTAGTTTTCCGGGTATCATTGTCTGTTGCAGTCTTCTGTGTTGAAGTCTGTCCGGCCGGCGTCACATTCTGCGCTGCAGTTCTGCCTGCATTCTCTGCCTGTACCATATTACCCCCGCGGTTTGCCTGATTCATAGCCTGTTGGAAATCGCCTGTCTTTGCCTCATCGGTTCTGCCACTCGCGTTTCCTGCCTGATTGATGTAATTTGTCAATGCATTTACATTGTTTACAGGTATGCTTGTCATGCATATTCTCCTTTCTTCAGTTTTCAAGGTTCTATTTATATATCGGATTCTTTCTCCCGTTTATAAAGTTTCCAGGAGTCGAATCGGACCTTGCTATAAATATAAATAAGAAAATAATCAGGACTCCGGGTCCATGATTTTGGTCAGTCTGGCTGCCACATCTGCATCCATAACACCCAGTATCTTACCCCTGTCCTCGGCACTCATCTGATTCAGTATTCTGGCTGCCAATTCCAGGTTATCCGTCATTGCTTCAAAGATACCGGCTGCTTCCTTTGGCTTCATTTCTGCATACGCCTGGGCATAATCCTGAATCTGGCTGTCTGCCTCATTCTGCTGTACTACCTGCTTATACAGATATTCTGCTGTCGCCGGGTCCATACTCTCATAATACTTCTGATATTCTTCCGGTCCCGGTCCTTTCTCTGCATAAACTACTTCTTCATAGAATTCGGTTTTAATCCGCTCGAACTCTACCTGTGCGTCTTCAAAAGTCTTCAGACGATCTATCTCTGCCTGCATCTGCTCCAATGTCTCTGAATCCACATTGCTGGCAGACTGTGCCTGCTCTAATTCCAATTCCAGTGTCTTGATATATTCCACAGCCTCCCGCAGACTGGTATAGCCTCCATATGATTCTTCGTCATCTGTGGTTACTACTGCGTCAGACGGAAGGATTTTATTAATTACCGGTACATCCCTTAATACCGGTGCCAGAACGCCAGAGCCAAAGCCGCCCACGTCCAGTTTGATTAACAGTCCAAGAATACCAATCCAGATAATCACAATGACCAGTGTGACCAGGAAAACGGAAACTCCACCGGCTTCCTCGTCCTCGGAAAGCTTAGCCTCCTGTGCTGAAATTTCCTTTGCCTTCTGCTTCGCTTCCTTTTTCTGGGACTTTTGTTCTTCTTTAATTTTTTTCCGTTCTTCTTTGAGTCTCTTTTTTTCTGCCTTTGTATCCACATCGGCATTCAAAAGTTCATCCGCCATGCTTTATTCCTCTTTTCTGCGCTGACCATAGGTATAACTCGTCAGCTCATCCACAGCCTTGCTTTCTGCGGCATTTTCTTCCCGCATAAACTGTTCAAAAGCTTTCTCCTTTAACCGTTCATGCATCTTCCGCTCCTGCATTTCTTCCTGCAGCTTCTGTCTGGCTGCTTCTACCTTTTTCTCTGCTTCTGCCACACATATATGCTGTTCCTCTATCAGTTCATCCATGATGGCAAGCGCGTTTTTATTATCCTTAATCTCTCTTACCCGCAAAGTCTGTCGTCTGAGACTCCTGCCTTCTTCCAGATAAGCTTCCTTACGCTCTGACAGATTCTGTAGCTTTTCCTCTTCTTCCATCAGTGCCACCCGGGCTCTTCCGAGCTCCATCTTTGCCTGATTTTCCAACTGATATTTAATATTTAAAACACTCTGCATCCTATAGCTGAATTTTGCCATAACCGGTTACCTCTTATTCTGCAAAAAGCTCCCGCAACAGGTCTACCGCCTGTTCATAATCAAATTTCTCATACACATCCTGCAGCAGATATGCATTTACAGCGTCTATCTTGGCAATGGCATAATCAATATTAGGGTTGCTCCCACTCTTATATGCGCCGATATTAATCAGGTCCTCTGCCTCATTATAGGTTGCCAGCACGTTTTTCAGTTTGCCGGCAAGCCCCTTATGTTCTTTGTTTACAATCTGGCTCATACAACGGGAAATACTCTGTAATACGTCGATGGCCGGATAATGGTTCTGATGTGCCAGCTTACGGTTCAACATAATATGCCCATCCAGAATACTTCTGGCAGTATCCGTAATTGGCTCATTGAAATCATCACCATCTACCAGGACCGTATACAGACCGGTAATAGAACCTACACTGGCGCAGCCTGCCCGCTCTAACAGCTTGGGCATTTCCGAATACACACTGGGCGGATACCCTCTGGATACCGGTGGTTCTCCGCTGGCCAGTCCGATTTCACGCTGTGCCATAGAAAAACGGGTTAAAGAATCCATCATCAACAGAACATCTTTTCCCTGGTCTCTGAAATATTCCGCAATAGCGGTTGCTGTCTTTGCTGCTTTATTTCTCTCTAAGGCTGATTTATCCGAAGTGGCTACTACAACGACGGAACGGCGCATACCCTCTTCTCCCAGGTCGCGCTCCACGAACTCCCGCACCTCACGTCCACGTTCTCCAATCAAAGCTATCACGTTAATATCCGCTCTTGTATTCCTGGCAAACATACCCATCAAAGTCGATTTTCCCACACCGGAACCGGCAAAGATACCGATACGCTGCCCTTTTCCGACGGTCATAAGTCCATCTACCGCTTTCACACCAAGTGGCAGTACCTCTGAAATAATCTTACGGCTCATAGGGTCTGGTGGCTGTGCCTCCACACTGTAGGGTGTACCAGGCAGATAGTTGCCGTCTATTCTTCCAAGTCCGTCCAATACTTTACCAAGTAAGGCATCGCTTACCGGCACGGTCAAAGGTTCACCGGTATTCTCTACAATGCATCCCAACCCAATGCCATCTGTCTTATCACAGGGCATTAACAGGGTTTTTCTATCCTTGAATCCTACTACCTCTGCCATAATGGGAGCATAGGAGTCATCTTTCGGATAAATTCTGCACAGGTCACCCAGTCTTGCTTCCGGACCGGCTGATTCAATGGTAAGTCCCACCACATTTTCAACTCTTCCTTCTTTCTTGAAGAAAGTGTCGTCCATTATTCTGCTGTACTTATCAAAATTAATTGTTGCTTCCATCAAAAGATAACACCCGTAATTTCTTTGTCAATTCTTCTAATTGTGTGCCTATGCCACAGTCGAAAATACCACCATCTGTTTCAATCATACAATCCCCCTTATTCAGGGCAATGTCTTCTACGATGTCAATAATACCTTTTCCATTGATGGCTTCCTCTACCAATGCCTGCTTCTGCATATTCACATGAGGGTAATCCTCTGCCGATACATGTACGATATAAGTCCGGCTGCTTTCAATTCTATGTAAGGTAGTATCAATCAAATGCACGAGTATATCCCGGTTATCCGATAACTCTACTGCAAAAATATGGTTATAGATTGCCGTAATGGTGTCAATAAATTGGGGCTCCAATTCTTCCATTCTCTGGGCATAGGACTGCTCTAACCGGTTCTTTTCCTCTTCCAATGCCTGTTTTAACTGGTCTGCTTCGGCATGCCCTCTCTGATAGCCTTCTTCATAACCAAGTTTATTGGCTTTTTCCATTTCCTGCCTGCGGCTGGCATCTATTTCAGCCTGGGCCTGCGCTTTTAACTGGTCAGCCTGGGTCCTTGCATCCTCCAGAATTGCCTGAGCCTGCGCCTGTATTTCTTCCAAATCAGGCCCCTGCTCTTTCTCCGCTTTAATGACATTACCGCTTTCTGTTTCGTCCGTCAGGACTGCATCAATCGTTTCTCCACCTAATCCACTGACAAAACCATCCCCTTCGCCTTCTTCCGAAACATTCTCCGCATTGGTTCTGGCTCTGTCCAGTTCTTTTAATTCTTCAATTCTCTGTGCAACACGCTGATTACTGTCTATTACACATTTTTCATCATCGGATACGACAACCCAGTTCGATTTATATACATTCTTAGACAATAATCTCGTCACCTCCGCCTCTGGAGATAACAATTTCAGCAGAATCTTCCAGTTTTCTGATAATATTTACAATCTTCTGCTGTGCTTCTTCTACATCCTTCATACGGACAGGTCCCATGAATTCCATGTCTTCCTTAATCATAACCGCAAGACGTTTAGACAGGTTATTGAAGATTGCATTCTGCACTTCTTCATTGGAACCTTTCAGAGCGATTGCCAAATCACTGTTATCCACATCACGCAGTACACGCTGGATGGCTCTGTCGTCAAGCAGCAGGATATCCTCGAAGACGAACATCTTCTTCCGGATTTCGTCTGCCAGCTCCGGCTCTTCGATTTCCAGTGTTTCCATAATGTGTTTCTCGGTTCCACGGTCTACTGTATTCAAAATCTCTACGACTGCATCCACGCCACCAATAATGGTGTAATCCTGGTTGACTAAGGACGCCAGCTTGGACTCTAACACTTTCTCCACTTCCTTGATAACATCCGGACTGGTACGATCCATGACGGCAATTCTCTTAGCTACATCAGACTGTCTGTCCGGTGGCAGTGCCGAAATAATCATTGCAGACTGTGCCGGAGACAAATAAGATAAAATCAATGCAATTGTCTGCGGATGCTCGTCCTGGATAAAGTTCAGCAGCTGGGATGCATCGGTCTTTCTGACAAACTCGAAAGGCTTTACCTGTAAGGATGCCGTCAGCTTACCAATAACATCCATCGCCTTTTCCGCGCCAAAGGATTTTTCCAGCAATTCCTTGGCGTAGTTAATACCACCCTCCGCAATGTACTGCTGTGCCAGGCATACCTGATAGAACTCGTTTACGACTTCTTCCTTTACCTGTGGTGTAATACTTCTTGTATTGGCAATCTCAAGCGTCAGCTCCTCGATTTCCTCTTCCTTTAAATGTTTGAAAATAGCTGCTGATTTTTCAGGTCCTAAGGCAATCAGCAAAATGGCTGCTTTCTGCACGCCTCCTATTTTATCTTCCGCTGTTCTGGACATCTGTTTTACCCCCAGTCTTCGTTTAACCAGTTACGCAACAGATTAGCTGCAGCTTCCGGGTTCTCTTCAACGAATTTACTCACAAGTTTCTTTTCCTCCGACTCATTCTCTAAGGAAATATCTTCCAACTGTGTTTCTGGTGTAGACTGTAACAAATTCTCCACCGACAGTTCTTCCTCTTCTTCCTCATGCTTCTCACCACGCATGCTTCTGAGTACAACAAAGGCAAGTAATGCAAGAATCACAACAATCAGGACTATCTGTAAAATGTCGGTCGCAGTAATGCTGCTTCCCTCAGCATCAAAGAAAACATTCTCGCTGTATGCCACCAGGGAAATACTGTCCTGGGAAATCCCTGTCGCATTGGCAACTGCAACATACAAATCAGGGTCTACATCAATTCTGGTTCTGGCTGTGTTGGCTAACTTATATTCATCCCATGTAATACCATCTAACAGTCCCTGGGTCTTGGCATCCTCTTCTCTGACTATGTTGTAACTGATTAAAGTAGCCGCCAGGGAAGACTGTGTATAGTCTATCAATCCCGCAGGCGTACTTGTCGTGGTAATCTCCTCGTTTGGCAGGTAGTCTCTGGATTCCTCACTTACGGTCGAGGAAGACTCCCCATTATCAGGCATCACATAAGTTGACTGGTCATCACTGTTGTTAGAGTCAGTCCCCGGTACGCCGCCTGTGCCGCTGGTGTTCTCAGAACTATATACATCCTCATGACTTAATACACCCTGAGTCTGTCCATCCGCCGGGGTATAAGTATGGGTGGTTCTGTCTGTGGTGGAAAAATCCAGTACCAGATTACTTGCTACTTCCACATTATCGAATTCATTGGTTCCCAGCAATACCCTGCGCACCTCATTCTTAACCTGCTTCTCAGCTTCGCTCTTAACAGAAAGCTGTGCATTGGCAGTTCCGGATACGCTGTAATTGTCTTCGCCGGTAAAGAGCATATTGCCCTCTGTATCCATAATAACAATATTGTTGGTAGTTTCATTACCGATTGCGGTAGCAACTGCGCGGGCAAGATAGGCTGCGCTGTCTGCCGTAAATTCATCCTTCAATTCCAGCAATACCCAGGCAGATGATTCTTCTTCCGAAGCAATCAGTGTACCATCGTTTTCCGGAATATTCAGGGTAACCTCTGCGCCCTTTACCGCACTGAATTTTTTAATGACATCGTTTGCCAGATATTTCTGCATATAAACTACGTATTTTTTCTGCTTATCTGACTCGGTGGTAGACAATCCGCCGTCTGTTACGTTCTCGATTCCATAACTGGCTGCCTGAATATTATTGGCACCCAGCAGCAAATTGGCATCGGACTGTTGTGAACTTAATATTTTAATGGATAACCCATCATTGGATATCTGGTAGGTCAGTCCTTCTCCATCCAGCAAATCTCTGACTTCTGCCGCCTCTGCTGTTGTTTCACATTCCCGCAGCAGTACATACTGCGGTTTGCTCAGCATAGTGACAATAACTACAATCGCCAGAACGACAGCTGCGCCAGCCACAATAATGAGTGTTTTCTGTTTGGTTGTGAACCGGTTCCACCATTCCAGTACGCGGTTCCAGATTTCTTTTAATTTCTCTAACAATTTATCCACAGCTACTTTTCTCCTTCAGTATCCTTATCCTTTCTGCCGGAAAGTCCGCTAAATCTGCATCTGTATCAGTTCTTTATAGGCATCCAGCACCTTATCCCTGATAGCCACCGTATACTGCAATGCTGTAGATGCTTTCTGTAAAGCATTGGAAAGGTCATGGGTATTCTCCGACTCACCTAATGCCCATTTAATCTCCTCATTCTCTGCATCGGATAAATAACTGTTAGTTGTATTCAGATTATCAATCGCTGTATGTAATAAACCGTCAAATCCGGTATTCCGATAGGTTTCTGTCCTGGTTGTCGGTGCAATCTTTGCTGCATCCTTCACTGCACCGGATGATACATTATATAAAGCTGTTATATCCAAAGCCATTCCTGGTTTCCTCCAACATTTCTTTTTCCCTTATATTTTCCTTATATTTTTATTCAAATATTTATGCGTTCATCATATTTAATCCTGTTGTTGCGATATTCTTGCTTGCCTCAAAAGCTGTCGCATTTGCCTGGTAAGCCCGGCTTGCATCAATCAGATTTGTCATCTCTGTTACCGTATCTACGTTAGGATAAGTCACGTATCCATTCTCATCCGCATCCGGATGGGATGGGTCATATACCATTTTCATCTCTGTCTTATTATCCTCATAAACACCGGTTACCTTTACCCCATCCCCTGAATAACGGTCTCTTTCCTTCTTCAGGACATGGTTAAAAGTTGTCTTTCCGTTTTTCTCTTCAAAGACAACTATCTTTCTGCGGTATGGTGTGCCATCTTCTGTTCTGGTGGTATTGGCATTCGCCACATTTTGTGAAATGATATCCATACGATAACGTTCTGCTGTCATACCAGTCGCACTGATATCAAACGCTGTAAACATTCCCATAGTATACTCTCCTTAAACACAAAGTTTTATTTCATCACTAACTGTAAATTTCGAAATTCCTGCGTCATACTGGAAACCAGACCCTGATAGGTTACCTGATTCTGCGCCAGATAAACACCTTCCGTGTCCGGATCCACATTGTTGCCGTCCACCCGGTAGGAATATCCCGCATAGTCTGTATAAGTAATCGGATTCAGGCGTGAGGTCTTCACATTGGCTACCTTGGCATCCATGGACTGATAACGGGAACATTTGAGTGCCTTTGCAAGCTGTGATTCAAAGTTCACATCCTGTCTCTTGTAATTCGGCGTATCTGCATTGGCAATATTGTTGGAAATCGCATCATTCCGCAGCCACGCTGCATCTGCTGCCTTATCTAAAACATTCACATAATCAAAAACATTGGTGTCGATTAAACTGCTCATACTCATACTCCTTCCACCATACTAGAATCCATACTCCATTATAATGTAAATGAGAAAAAAAACAAGTTCCAAAAAACAAAAAAGGACTTATTTTGCGATAACTTATCGCCTTCCATAAATCCTTTTGTCTGTATTTCCATACACTATCCGACATTCCGTTGTCCTGTGTTTTTATAAAATTTTAATATCTTCCCTGTTCCTTCAGTTTCTCCACTTCGTCAAAAACCACATCGTTCAGTACCTTAATGTACGTTCCCTTCATGCCCGATGAACGGGATTCAATTACGCCAGCGCTCTCGAACTTGCGCAGTGCATTGACGATAACGGAACGGGTAATTCCCACCTTGTCTGCAATCTTACTGGCTACCAGAATTCCTTCCATCCCATTTAACTCATCAAAGATATGGGTAATTGCTTCCATCTCTGAGAACGATAAGGTGGAAATAGCTGATTTTACTACGTTAATCTTTCTTGTTTCCTCTGCACTCTCTTCGCTGACGGCTCGGAGCATCTCCAGCCCTACTACGGTTGTGCCATATTCACACAGGATAATATCATCAATGTCATACTGGGCATCGCATTTATAAAGGAACAATGTTCCCAGCCGCTCTCCTGAAATCTCAATCGGTGCTATCACTGCCCGAAACCGCTTGGTATCCACATTCTCGAATCCCAGGGTTTCCAGATTTACATTTTCCTTGGTGGAAAGCACACCCAACAGCCGTTCATTTAACAGTGGGTCAATAAATCCTCCCACATGGTTTACCATCAGTTCCGTAATGGATTCTATCTCTTCCACATCACCGATTCCCAGGACTTTTCCTTTCCTGCTGATAACAAGTACATTGGAATGCAGGATTTCCTTTAGCACATCACAGATGTCGTTAAAAATGACCTTGCCGGAATTGTTGTTGTGTAAAAGTTTGCCGATTTTTCTGGTTTTATCAAGTAATTGAACGCTGCTCATTCTCTGCTCCTATCACAATCAGTTGCCTGTTACCTGTTTTCTGCAGACCGCACCATTTAAAAGTTGCACGGTTCTGGTATATAATCAGATTTTAACATAATATTTGTGCCTTTTCAATGTATTTTCGGCACAATTCAGGTGCAATTTGTGAAATTGAGTAAACACTTCGTGCATATTCAGGCAAGCATGCGTTATGCCATATAAAACGGACTGGATAACAGGACATAGCCATTACTCTTTTGTCTTAGGAGCATCTTTCATAAAGCCACAGCCCTCCCTGGAGCATACTAACTTATTGCCCTTTTGTAACAGAATGGAGCCACATCTGTCACATTTTTCGTTTACCGGCTTCTGCCATACCATGAAATCACAGTCCGGGTTACCGATGCAGCCGTAATACTTTCTTCCCTTTTTGGTCTTCTTTAACACGATATCTTTACCGCACTTTGGACACGGAACACCAATTTTCTCAAAATAAGGTTTGGTGTTGCGACATTCCGGAAACCCGGGACAGGCTAGGAATCTGCCGTGGGGACCATACTTAATTACCATCTGTCTGCCACACACATCACAGTATTCGTCTGACAATTCATCCGCAATCTCTACTTCATCCAGTTCCTTCTCTGCCTTTTTCACTGCCTCTTCCAAATCCGGATAGAAGTTCTCAACCACGGTTTTCCACTTGACAGTTCCTTCCTCTACACCATCTAACAGTGCTTCCATAGTAGCTGTAAAATTCACGTCTACGATAGATGGAAAGGCTTCCTTCATCATATTATTAACCACCTCGCCCAGCTCTGTCACATAGAGGTTTTTGTTCTCTTTGACAATATAGCGTCTGGCAAGAATGGTGGTAATAGTCGGTGCATAGGTACTTGGTCTTCCGATTCCCAGTTCCTCCATCGCTCTTACCAGAGAAGCTTCTGTATAATGTGGAGCCGGCTGGGTAAAATGCTGCTTTTCTTCCAGGTCTATCAGGGAAAGCTTCGTATCCGTGGTAATGCCTTTCATCAGGGTATTACTCTCTTCTTTATCATCTTCCTGGGTATAAACACTCATAAAGCCATCAAATTTAATCTTAGAGGCTGCCACACTAAACCGCTGTCCTGCTGCATCGATTTTGACCGATGTGGTTTCGTATACAGCCGCTGCCATCCTGCTTGCCACAAACCGCTTCCAGATTAACTGGTATAACCGGAACTGGTCTCTGGATAAGGATTCCTTGATTTCCAGTGGCATTCTGGAAATATCAGTCGGTCGGATGGCTTCATGGGCATCCTGAATCTTCTGGCTGCTCTTGCGCTCCTGGGTTGTCTCTGCCGCATACTGGGCACCAAATTTCTCTGTCACAAAGGTCTTGGCTGCTGCCTCCGCCTCTTCCGATACACGGGTCGAGTCGGTACGCAGATAGGTAATAATACCTACTGTTCCGTTCCCCTTGATATCCACACCTTCATAAAGCTGCTGGGCAAGACGCATGGTTTTCTGTGTTGAAAAATTCAATACCTTACTGGCTTCCTGCTGTAAGGTAGAGGTGGTAAACGGAAGTGGTGCCTTCTTTACCCGCTCCCCGGTCTTTACCGAAGATACTTTATATTCTGCTTGATTTAAACTCTGTTTAATTTCTTCCAGTTCTTCTTTAGAGGAAATGGTCTTCTTCTCCTCCGTGGTACCATAATACTTCGCTAGCAGTGGCTTCTTCTCACCATCCACCTTAAAAGAAGCATCCAGGGTCCAGTATTCTTCCGGAATGAACGCATTGATTTCTTCTTCTCTGTCACAAATAATCCGCAGTGCTACAGACTGTACCCTTCCGGCACTTAAACCACGTTTTACCTTCGCCCACAATACCGGAGAAATCTTATACCCTACCATACGGTCAAGACATCTTCTTGCCTGCTGCGCATCTACCAGGTCCATATTGATTTCCCTGGCATGTTTTAAGGATTCTTTTACCGCAGTCTTCGTAATCTCATTAAAGGTAATACGATACACTTTCTTATCTTTACAGTCATTCAGCTTCAAAGCATACAGCAAATGCCATGAAATAGCTTCTCCTTCGCGGTCAGGGTCCGTTGCCAGATAAATCTTCTCTGCCTTTTTGACTTCTTTACGCAGATTGGCAAGAATATCTCCCTTTCCCCGGATGGTAATGTACTTCGGTTCAAAGTCATGCTCCACATCAATACCGAGTACGCTGCGGGGTAAATCCCGCACATGTCCGTTACTGGCTGCCACCTCATAATTGGCTCCCAGAAACTTCTTAATGGTTTTCACCTTGGCAGGTGACTCCACGATTACTAAATACTTCGCCATAGCAATTTCCCCTATCTATTCTATCTGTGTATTGTGTGTTGTCCACACAGAGTTTTTCTCTTATTTGGAAATCGGTTTTCTGATTTCTACTTATTATAGTATCTTTTTCTAAAAATATGTTATATCACCCATGGGGATTATTAACGTGACTCACTATACACTAATTTTTTTCGTATGACAAGAGTCAAAAAATGAAAAATGTCTAAAAACATACGCCAAAAGAGCCTTAAAAGTGACATTTATCTCCCTTTTAAGACTCCTTATATCTGCTTTTTCCACTATATTATTCTAACAGGAACAACTGGGCGCGGTTTAATTCCACTGAACTGCCACTGGTTACAACACAGGTCTTTCCCGATTTGGTAAAGGTGCTCTGCAACACCACATAAATTCTGGCATTACTGAGCGCATTGTTCTGTTTCAGCGCAATTACCGGTGCCTTTATCCGGTATACCTTACCAGGCTTTATGCCCTCTGCCGTCACAGCCTGTAACTGGTGGTCTTGCACCGTATCGATAATACTGGTAAACTCGGTTGCATGTACCAGCTCGCCACCCATATCGACAGCTTCTCCTGCCGGGTCTTCATAATAGAAACGCAATACCTGGTTTTTCTGTCTGGCAAAGTTGTTATCGGTATAACGGAAGAATACATCTGTGGTTTCATCCAGCATACCACCGGTTTCTCCCTGGGCATAATTTTCATCATAAGGCAACGTAATACTTTCTATCCGGGCTGCATTCGTGTCAAAGCCTGCTACCATTTCCACCTCTGCCCCATGCAGCCCGGCATTATAGGCCGCCATAAGGGCATTGACAAACAGACGGCATTCACTCGTGCCCGCTCCCTCCGGCTGCCCGCCCCCTGCCGCATCATACAGGTATGGGTAATCATTCTGTCCTACATAAACCAGATTTCCCTTGGAATAAAGATAATAATTGTTTCTGCCATCCTTCGGGGATACATTGTAGGCATTTCTGTCTTTTTCTTCTTTATTTAAGGTGTACCAGACTGTCGCCTGTGCCTGGGCACTGTCCGTTGTGTTCCCGCTATCCAACAGATATGCCGGTGCCTGCAAAGAAGTACTGTCCCCAAAGGAAACCGTACTGTCTATGGTGTAGGGGAACACGCTGATACTGCCCCAGTTCAGCCTCTGGGCAGTAAGTCCTGTCCTGGCCTCAAGCATACTGCCATTCAGGTTACTGTATCGGTATAAAGAGCCACTTTCTGCCCCAAGTCTCACGTAGGTCTTATTCTCTGTCTGTCCCAACGTGCCGTTGTAGATTCCCAGCTGTCCGGTGCTCGCCTCTGCAGCTGCTGAAGATACTACCACACTGCCACCATTCGCCAGATAATCATTGACCGCTCCTGCCACCACTTCTCCCGGATTGCCACTGTTTCCAAATCCCATGACCAGAACGTCCCACTGATAAAGATACTTTGCATTGACTGCCAGCTGCTCTGCCACAGCAGCCGGTGGCATGGTCTCTATCGTAAATTCTGTCTGTAAAAGTCCCTCTGCGCCTTTCAGGTAATATGCCAGAGAAGAATTCATTCCCTTTTCATATAAGAACTGCAAATTTGCTGTTTCATAACCAGTATCATCCAGTATCTGCAGGATACGAATTGTGCTCGTGCCCGTTCCGTTTATCAGGAAAAACCCCTGTATGGAATCCCTTCTGCAGTCATTACCCGTATCTGCTATTTCTAATTTCCAGGGAACTAAGGCAAAGCTCACTTCCTCAAAGTCTATCTGAATCTGACTGCCTTCCGCCGTTTCGGACTCCATATAAGCAGTTTCCAGTTCCTCTTTCGTAAATACCCCATCATAATTCAAATCCAGATACAGGCGTTTCTCCAGGTTTCCTCCATAACTGTTGTCTTCGCCGCCCCGGTCACTGCCGATGCGATAAGTAATCGTTCCGCGATACTTGCCCTCCTCGGTTCTTTCGGTCTGGGATACTCCGCCATTTTCTGTCGCCTGGGTATTCTCCAACACTGGTCTTACCACATTTAACTGGTTAATAAACAGGGCACTGCTGTGCAAATCCTCAATCGTATAAATGCTATCCCGGTATTCTCTTACAGCCAGCTGCAGAAAATCATACATCTGGGAATCCGTTGCAATATAGCTGGTATTGATAGCTTCTGCGCCCACATCTTTTGCCGTTTTCTGTTTGAAGCAATTATTCTCTACTACCACAGGATAGCCTGCCCGCAGATAATCCAACAACGCGTATTTCTTATCCTGGGTAATATCACTGGCATCATAGCGTGCATCCGAATTCGCTGCCCGGTCACCACTGTGGTAAACCTTTCCATTTAAGTCGGTATCATTGTAGACTGTGGTGGTTTCCACGCTATTCTTCTGGCTCAGATTCAGGTTCTGTCCGTCCAGTCCTACGAATATCATATTATATTCGCTGTTGATATCCTCATACTCTCCATTAAACTGTGCCACAGACTTTACCATAATATTGACCTGTATCTGCTTATTACTTCTTAATATCTGCTGTCCAGCCCCCTTTTGTCCTTCCTTCTGCCAGTACAGCACCACTCCCTCATGACTGGTTTCCTGTCTGGTATGTAAATCCGAGGTTTCATTGGCAGTCGGCTGTAGCTCCAGAATATGCAAATCCCGGAAATCGCCAACCAATCCCACCGAGTAGTTGATAATATACTGCACCGCCATTGCCTTGCTGACCGCTTCTGCTATCCGGTCTTCCTCTGCCAGGGTTGTATTCTCTGCCTTAATGGCTGCCAGCACTTCCCCAAAGCCGCGGTTTGCCTTGTCACTGTCAAAGTTCGTGGGAAAATCCTCACTGACCAGTGGTGTAGCATCATTTACCACATAAATATTTCGGTTTACATAATTATAATTATTGTCGGTTTTATCCGGGTACTCATCCGATGCTTTCCCGGCATTCATGAGTACGTTTTCTATCAGATTACCATTCTGGTTCATAGCCAGATAGAAAGCTTCCAAATCCTTCTTCACGAACACACTGGCCAGCTTCTGGTAAATGGAATCCTTGTAATTTACCGTATCCTGTATGATTCCGTAATCCAGCATAACGGGTTTTAACTCTTCCACTGCACTGTATAACAAAGCTGCGGCCGCCTCTGTCTTCATCTCTCCGCTGTACTGTCTGGTAACACGCTGGTTCAGCAAGGCTGCCGTGCCATCCTCCAGATAGATAAAGTCCGCAGCCTGTATCATTTCATAGGTTACATTTTCCACTGCTACCGCATCTACCTGAATCTTAAACTGAGTGGAATCATTGTCCTGCTTGGTCAATGACTGGAATACATAGCGTTCCAGCCAGTCATTGCCCTGACAGCAACGCATGTAAACCGGCACGTTCCACACTTCTACACAGTAAATATCTGCCAGGTCAATTCCTGTCGTGTCTGTTATCTGGGTAATCTTATAGTCCCCCTGGCCAGCTCCTGCATAAGAAAACGCAGCCTGCGCCGTATTGGCCGCCGTTGTCGGTAATCCGTTAGTGCCATACATGGCAGGTGTACTCTCTGTCAGCCGGTACAGGTTATCCGGTGCTGCCTCCTTTTCCTGGGCTGCATAGGGAAGCCTGTCCTTAATCTGATATAAAAGCTCAGCATCCTGCTTATCCGTTTCATGATTTACATAACTAAATTCCAGAACATAAAGTTCTTCGGTTCTCTGTGTCTCCTCTACGAACTTATACCAGCCAAGACTTGCCGTATTTTCCCCGGAAGCATTGCTATCTGTTCCCTGACTGCTACTGTTACTTCCACTTCCAGAATTACCTTCGCTCCCACTGTTACTTCCGTTATCAGAACTGTCCCCGGCTCCACTACCGGAGCCGCCTTCTGTCCCATTGCCAGTTCCACTGCCGGAGCCGCCTTCTGTCCCATTGCCAGTTCCACTGCCAGAGCCGCCTTCTGTCCCATTGCCAGTTCCACTGCCGGAGCCGTCTTCTGTCCCATTGCCAGTTCCACTGCCGGAGCCACTTTCTGTCCCATTGCCAGTTCCACTGCCGGAGCCGTCTTCTGTTCCATTGCCAGTTCCACTATCGTTTCCACTGCTGGAGCCCTCTTCTGCTCCAGTATCTTTACCCGAGGTGTCAGCATCCGTATTATCCGGACCAGTTGCACCATTCCGGTAATCTCCTACCATTCCCACAAATACATAATTGCCGTCAATCAGCCGGTAAACACTGGTTTTATCCGAATAATTCGTCCAGTCTTTGTCTGTTCCGGTTACCCGGTATCCGCTCATGGTTACCTGTGGATTATGAAAAGTCAGCTGCCAGGTACCATCTGCTGCCTTTTCGTAGCTGTCTTCCTCGCTTTCCTGGGAAAAGCTAATCAGGCTGCCATCACTCTGTTGCAGTACAAAGTCATACCCCGTCTTATCGTCTACACCATCTACGCCATTCCACTTACTGACCATTGCCTGCTCTAATAATCCCACCGGCACGGTATCCTTTGCATTGGATTGGGTATAATCTACATCCGGCTGGGTATCTGCAATAAGAATCCAGCCTTTTTCTTCCGGGGTGCTTCCGCCGACACCCCCATAGCACTCCTGATAGGACAAATGCAGGTAGGAATCCTCCATTCCTGTGGGGACCACCTCATCCACCAGGTTTTTCCTGCTCTCATAGCTGTAGAAGCTGCTGTTATTCCGAAAAATATTCTCCAAGTCTTTCTCAATGGGAGCCTGTCCCCCTGCCAGATAGCCAATCGTACCTGTGGAGATTTCATACGTTGTCCCATTCTTCTCATAGGTTGCTTTCCCCGGTGTAATGTCCAGAATCCGGTATGGAGTGTTCTCTCCATGGGATTCCACTATCTGCTTCATGCCACTAAGCGATTCCCGGGCATATGCCTGTGCAGGGCGCAGATAGGGGGAAACACCATATATGGCAGCGGCAACTACCGCGCCGGAAGCCACCACGGCTGCCATCTTTTCCAGAAAACGGATATTCTTTTTCCTGTTCTTTCTTTTCATATCCCGTCTGTCCTTCTAACCAACTGTTCTCTTCTTCTATACGAAAACCGCCTCCCCCGGAAGCGATTTTCTTCTGAATCTGATTCTCTTCTGAATCCGATTTCCTTCTAAACCGGATTCTCATCTAAATCTGCTTTTCTTCTAATTACCTGCCATAACGATTTCCCATCTGGTGCCATCCGATTTACACCTTACCTGTCCTGCCAGCGGCGTATACTCTTTTCCATTTTGCGAATATTGATAATAGAAACTTAATACATAGACATCTTCTTTTGCAATATACTCACAGGTAATCTTTCGATAACTTACATCAAAGAAACCATTTCTATGTGGTACATACATTCGTACCCCTCTCCACTCTACTGTCTGCATCGTGGTCTGCTGCCGGGCAAAAAAATTCGTGAAAGCATTTTCGGAAGGCAATGGGAAATAGCCCTCACTGCCGGTAAACTTATTGTTATCATAATAACCATTCAAGGTAATATTGCCCGCCGTGACATTTAAATGAATCATGCTCTCCGGCACAGCATAATACTGCAATTCCCCATAATTAGGATTATAATTCTTATAGTACACATCATAGCTGTGGTCAATATTCGGCTCATTTACATATTTGATGTAGGGCAGTAAGTGATAACTGCCCGCGGCCTGAGCCGTTGCGTTGTTATTGTCCAGTTTAATGTACATGTTTTTGGCGGATTTGATTTCATCAAAGCGTAACCCATTGATATTATTGCTTCCTGAATACTCTCCGCGGTATTCATTATAGTTCGCTCCCGGTGTATAGCCGTAAATACGCTGTCCCCAGCTATCGATGCTGTTTCCATCCCCTTTATACACATCAAACTTGACACACTCATCAATGTGCCCATATTTCTTTTCATCCATGTTTGCCACATTGGTAACGCAGAAGTTCATCTCCTGATACCCTTTTGCCACGCAGATATCATCCAGTTGTAACTGCCCGATTACCACTTCATTCTTATAACGATACTGTATCTGCGGTGGATGCAGCACATAAGTTCCCACACCAGTATGCTTGTATTTTCCCGTATAGGTACCGGAAGCATTGCAATTCGCCAGATAATCCTTAATTACCTCCTGCACAATAGCATCCCCCGCACTGAAATGCTGTCCCGGGTCAATAACCTGCAGGGAAATATAATGTGTCTCGTCAATTTTCAGTCCAAATAAGTCCGGTGTCATCCAGGAATCGTTACCATTCGTACCATAAAGCATAATCTTATCATTGGCAGGGTCTGCATTTTCACTACTGCGAATCCGGGCGCAGATAATATAGTAGCCCTGTCCTCCGGTGTTAAAATCCGGATAGTTAATGCCTATCTTGGTGGCTTTACCATACTGGATATCTCCATCCAGGAACACGCCTCCGTCATTTTCCTTTACGGTCAGTGTAATGGTACCGGTTACCGGCGTATAGCCCTTCTTCACCGACAGATACGAGGTTGCCTGAATGGTAATCGTATCTCCAGCCTTGGCATCACTGGATACGGTAAACTGGTACGACTTATTATCCACCTGATTTACAGTAACCAACCCGCTTCTGGCAATCGCTTTCCACTGGTAGCCTTCATATTCTCCCTGTATCACGTCTTTATCTTTGTCCGTTCTGTCCTGACAGCCACTGCAGGTGGTTCCCAGCCACTCTCCCGATACCGTCGCTGTGACCGTAACCTTCTTTCCGGCAGTTACTTCCAGGTCGCCGTTTTTACTGTTTTCGTCGAAAGTTTTTCGAAGATTTACCTCTCTGACCCGTTTAATATAAACCGTTACGTTTGCCGTACCATTATCTTTATTGGCACCGGCAGGCAGACCATCTAAGGCCTTTGCTTTTACCACTACCGTAAAACTATTGCCCGCCTGTTCATTCTTAGATATCTGCAGAATACCACTTTCATCAATGGTTGTGCCGGCATCAGGGCTTCCCTCAATAGACCAGACAACGGACTTATCGGTAAGATTCTTTCCTGTCACTCTTGGTGTGGAAAAATGGTAACGCTCGCCCGGCTCTAAGATAACTGCCTTTTCCTTTAAGGTAAGATTGACCTCCTGTTTCTTATCCAAAGGCTCTACTTCTGCATCATTAATCAATACTTTATTCCGGACAGTCACATTATTGGAAGTCGTATACTCTCTATCTCCATAATGAAATACCATGCTTATCTGTACAACACGTTTCTCTTCTACCTGAGATAAATCCACCGAAAAGTTCTTAACCCTCTCTGCCAGAACCGCCCAGTCTCCATCCGGATTGTCCATATCATCCATGGACGGGAATACTACCTCCCTGGAAGAAGCATCTACTGCACTGTCTTCATCCGGTGTGATTTCCACTTCTGTATAATATAATTTCTCACTTTCCTTATCCCACACAAAACGATAATCTTTATTCCCATTGCCAGAACGAATCAGTTCCTGCTCGGTTCCGGTAACAGCATCTGTTTCCTGGTAAATTTCACCATTATACATAGTCAGTACTTTCGTATCCGGTTCAAAGGTAAGCTCTGCATCTTTCACGACAGCTTCGCCGCTGCCCTCTTTATAACAGACATAGTTAATACTTCTGGTCGTATCAATCATAACATCCGATATCTGATTTAGTGCAAGCTGGGCTTCCTGTTGCGCGTTAATATCATTGTTGGCACTGGCATAGCTTTTAGAACCCACCACAATAAAGCCACACACAGCTGCTGCTATGATGGACATAATGGCTATCGCTATAATCAGTTCAACCAATGAAAATCCTTTTTGATTCCTTCCCATGTATTGCATTACCTCTTTCACGCCTTGTTTTCTAAGCCTTTTCTCTCGTCTTTCCTCTATCTTCTGTCATTACTGCCTTCTATAACCGCTCTCTTCTATCACTACTGTTTTTTAATTCCCTACCGTAGCTTTAATTCCGTCTTACCGGTCAGCCCGATTAATTTCAGTTCATACTCCTTGCTGCCACCTTTTATGACAATCGTGTCAAAGCTGTCTGTGGTAGCTTTGGTAAAAGAACCGGTGCTGCGGTCATAGGCTATCTTAACCTTTCCGCCATTCGTGATATCCACACTGCCTGCTCCATCATCCGCCAGAGATCCTTTCTTACAAAGAACTGTTACCCGGTTACTGCCAATCTTCTGTTGTTCCTGCGCCACACCATCTATTGTCATCTGGCTGTAAATCCCGCTATCCTCTCCAGAAATTTCCAGAAAAGTTTCTGTACCTGCCTTTCCCATGGTCGTTACCTTACAATCTGCTATGGCTCTTTGCAGGTCATTGGCACAGGCTTTGGCATTGGAGCTGAATATCATCTTAACAGAATAGGTGGCGGTTGCAACAATAACCGCAATAATGGCAATTACAATAATCAGTTCCACGATGGAATAGCCACCATTTCCCGCCTGATGTTTTCCGTCCTTGCAGTCCTTCAAAATGCCTACCTCTTTTCTCTTACTTTTCCATTGCTTCTCTTACTGCTTTTTCTTATTTCTTGCTTTTCTTTCTTTTATTTCTTAACCCAGTTAGCGTAGCGGACTATCTCGGAATAATCGAGTATCAGATTACCATCCTCATCCACATCTGCCTCTGCTGCACCCTCTAACAGACTTCCGCCGCCATTTGTGAAAAATGCCAGTGGGGTTACGGTCTCTCCCTCCACCCCTGTGGTAGCATTTAATACCCAGGATAAATCCGACTTATTATAGGATACTTTCGATACACCCTTCGCAATAATTATTTTTCCTTTTGCAATTACTAACCCTTCAAATGACTTATCTAATGTTACATTTCCCTCTGAAATAATCAGTCTTACCTTTCCCGCATCCGGAATCTCAGAAAGTGTCACATCCTTCTTCGTAATATAAGCCTTGAATCCCGATTCCGCCTGAAATGTTTCACTATTCTTATGGCGGTCATTCAGATAGGTATCCATATCTTTCTCTTTGACAAGATTATCAAAAACTGTTTTGGTATTTTCCTCCTCAATCGTTTTGCCAGTCGTTAAATCATAACACAAGGATTGATATTCCCCTGCAATCTTTTCTGCCATAGTAAGGACTTCTGCTTCTGTTTTCGCCATTTTATCTGCCACTTCTTCGGCATTTTCTCCCGTTTCCTCGTAGCCGCCCTGTGGCGTATCCTGTTCCTCTTCTCCCTCTTCTGTCTCTCCTTCTGAAAGAGAGCTCTGGTCCACACTGGTCAGCAGGGTTACTCCGCTTTCCGAAACAGTACTGGACACCAGACTGTTCCCCAGAATCGTATAAGTACCATTTTCTACATCTCCTAACAGGATTCCTCCTGATGCATAGGCATGGAAGTAGCGGTCAACTGCTTCTTTATTGGCATTAAAATTATAATACTGTACAAAATATCTGGCCGCATTTTCCTTATCCATAACCAGATAATAATAAGTTCTTGTATTGTTATGATACTGGGTACTGACTTTACGTATATTCTTCATGGAATTCACGCCAAAATCGCTTAAAGCTTTACCTCCCAGACGATAAACGCTCTTCGTAAAATCTATCTCTTTAAACGCTTCATCATATAGCTCAGAAGTGGCATCCTGCATGGCTAACATCCTGGCTGCCTGCTCACCACTGACGGGATTCTGTCCAATACAGGAATCCTCATCGCCGCTGACACCAATACATTCCGCCGGTACCAGGTAAGCAATCTGCCCCCCCTTTACGGCAATGGTTTCCCCCATCAGCACAGAATTACTTTTCTGTGCCGGCTCTTCCTGTGCTTCTTCACCTGCGTCTTCCTGTGCCTTATCCTCTTGTGCCGGTTCCTCTTTCTCCTGTTGTCCAATATAAGCCCGTCCGGCTAACAGCAACCGGCTTACTTCACGGAAATCAACCGTGGAATCCCGTCCGTTTACAATAATGGCACTGCTCTCTTCCGGCGTAATCTCATCCTCACCTGTCAGACCACTACCGGTTGTTGTTCCATATCCATAATAGTCTCCCGACACGGTTGCCTTACTGCCATTTCCGTTAAGAGATAAATCATTGGCTACATAAACTTTGCCATCCAGGCTGAGCGTTCCACTTTCTAATTTCAGGTTCTGAGCATAAACCTCACAGCTTTCCTTACTGTTTTCTCTGACGGAAAAGGCTGCCGAAGGTCCTGTCACACTGATAGCACCACCGGAAATAACCCTGGTTGCTTCCTCTACCGTCAATTTGCTGGCTGTATGGATTGCAAGACCGCCTTTACCTTTCTTATCTGTGCCGGCATATAAACTGCCTTTCATATTTACCGTTCCCAGACTGCTGTCTACAGAAATTCCCTGATTTCCAATCAAAGCATACTCATACAGCTCATCAATGCTTCCATTCTGACTGAAACTAAGCTTTGGCACATCAATCCGGATATCCGTACTGACAATGGATACTACGTCATTTGTATCCGTATAAGCAACATAGATATTGCGTAACAAGATACTGTTATTGTTTACAATTTCTATGGTCGCAGGCTTTTCCGCCTCTCCTGCCTCATTTCCATTGGTCCAGGCATCAGAATCCACCTTGGTAAACAGATAGCTGTCCACATAGCCTTTCAGAGTATCCCGGTCATATCGGCCACTATGTCCACTCAGAGCCAGGTCTTCGTATAAGGTATCAATATATGTGGTTACAAAAATATGATAGCGATTTGTTTCTGCGCTTACATTATTGCCACTATCCAGCGCATCCCAATTCTTCATCACTTCTTTATAGGCTGCAGAGGCTGCCGCAGAAGCCTCATTCTGCACGCCTGCCATAATCTGTTCCACTACGGTTTCCGCCGAATAGAAGCTGTCTTTGTTCTTGATATCATTTACCTTGATTTGATAATTCATATAGGACATCCACAGGATACTGGTAGCCAGAATCCCAATCATAGCCATGGCAATGATGACGATAACAATAGAAGAACCCCTGTTATTTAATTTTCTGATTCCACTCTTTATCCTGTCCATTCTGTTCTTTATCCTATGTTTCTTAATCTATCTTACTTCCGCTTAACAACATAACCCGTTCTTCCATCGGGAAGTCTTTATCTGCTGCTCCTTGCTTATATACGGCTACATCTACATCATAAATTACCTGAGACATATCTTCATCTGCCTCGATTGGATTTTCCCCCAGACGTTCCCCGGCCAGGGTATAGACCTTTAAATCCTGAAATGCTTTCCTGCTTCCATCCAGATAAAGGGTTACTCTTTTCTCATCTTCCTTAACAGAATCTTCCTTTTCCAGATAGGAATGATTTACCAGCGAAGTACCAAGATTCGTCCTGATAGTAAGCTGTTCTTTCTCAAACCCTTTCAAATCTACCTCTGCACTATAAGCTTCCTCTGCCAGATACAATTGCGTATCCGTCATATTCTCATCATCCGCAATCTGCTTGACAATAATCAGCTGGAGTGGCAGCTTATTTTCATTATGAAAAGTTATCATGTCCTCTCCTGCTCCATACTGTGGATAGTAGAAGAGATAAAAATTTTCTCCCGCAAAATCATTGCTGTCGGCCGGCTGATTGACTACTGAAACCATTTCTACCTTTCCCTGGGATAGATAACTGCACTCATAGTTAACAGAAACCATCGCATCTATCTTGACGTTTCCTTCTTCATCCTTTACTCCGGAATCTTTCAAATCAACCTGTATTATTCTGCTAATCATTAACACATTTGTATTACCGGCAACTTCAAGTCCTTTGGTTGTAAACTTCAAATCGTCTCTGGTATATCCGTCTGCTTCAAACTCCGTTTCAAACGCTTTCCATATCTTATCCAGGGCCTTGTCTTTCAGGTTGTCTTTTTCCACAAACATGCCGTCCTGCCCTTTTACCACACTGCCAATCTTTGCCATCTTTGTGTTGTTATGCTCGTTATTGTGCACTACATACACAGCCGGGTCCATCGGGTCACCGGTCAGTTCGGGATACTCTGTAATACTGTCATCCGCTATCTTTTCCATGTACCCTCTGCCGTCCACTTTAATCTGAACATCATAATGACTTCCCTGCATGGTTACATCACGCATGGTAAAATAGTAAAGACCTTCCTGTCCGCCTTCCTTTTCTGACAATTCCTCCAGTTTTCCTTTGATTAACTGTCTGTCAATGACATAGAATCCCTCTTCCGGATGATTAAACTGTTCCTGCAGCTCCGGCACATCATAGGCTTTACAGCCTTCCATAATATCTTGTGCTATGGTCGTAGAGCGCAACGTTTCACGGGACTTCACATTAATCTTCGTAGAAGTAACAAAAAGATGCATCAACGGAATTACAATGATTGCCAGAATCGTAACCGCAATCAGAAGCTCTACCAATGAAAAACCACTGTTCTTGTTTTGTCTGCAGATTCTTTCTTCCTTCCTCATAGATATCTTTCTCTTTATTCTTCCTCAGTCTCTTCTGCCTGTTCCAAATCTGGCAGTGCGCTCTCGCCCTGAATCTTAATCGTTCCAAAAATATTATCCGTTCCAAGCAATACCGATGAGAAGTCAGGCTCCCTGTATTCTTTTCCTTCCTGTCCCGGTACGCAATACATATTAACTACGGTAGAGCCCACCAGAAGTCCTGTTGTCTCATCAAAAGCAACGCTGACGCTTTCAATACCGGTTCGATTCGTCTGCAGGCAGATATTCTTAATGCTGCGTTTCAAGCCATCATAAGACACGCTGTAATTCATCGTTGCCTGTCTGTTGTACAATCCGAAAGGGTTGCCTGCACTGCTGCCATTCTGCGTATCTGCGCTCTCCGGCGTTGCTGCATCCTGAATTCCCTCCTGGTCTTCATAAGCTTCTACTTCATCTATTTCATAAGTGTATTCCACTTCCTCGCCCTGTTCCACATTCTCTAAGAAAGGAACCTCTTCCAGTGGGTTAATCGCAAGGGAATCTATCGTCATAGGAGATAATAATTCCTGATTGATAGCGAGCATAATACTGTCTTCTTCTTTCGTATCCACCGGGAAAAGCTGATAAATCTCCTGCATCTCCCGATTCATACGCTCGGTATCCTCTATGTAGCTTTGTTTGTTTCCCATCTTGCTGCCCAAATCAAGAATTCTCATCCTAAGCTGCTGGTTCTCCGCCGTCAAGGTTTCTGTCTTCTCAATGTTTGGCTGATATATCAGAAAATAAGATGCCACAGCAAGCAGCACACCAATCAGCCCTATCAGCAGCAATATATCTTTTCTTGATGTTTTCTTCATTCTGCTACCTCCTGTGTTTCATTTTCCGATGACTGCTGTGCTTCGGTACTCTCGTCTGCCTCGCTAACCGGATTTTCCTGTTCTGTTAATGAGCGGTAATTTGCCGTAACCGTAAAATTAACCGTCGTACTTCCGTTTTCTTCCTCTTCTGTCATCGTAACAGAGGTAACGGTAACGCTGTCCGGATACAAGGCATCAAATAATCGCATCTGTTCTACTACAGCAGCCGCCTCATTCTTAGATGGCACATCCATGTTAATCGCTACACCATCCCGATTACTTTCCAGGGATACGACACTCACATCACTGGGAAGTCTCTGTTCCAGTTCCTCTAACAATTCATAGAAATTATCATTATTGCTCCGTGTCACATCATACATGGCTGACACCTTGATATAATCGTTATAAGTAGTTACATATTCATTATAAACCGGAATAATCGCTTCCAGTTCACTGGCCTGCGCCCGCAGCTCAACATTTTCTTTTAAGGCACTTCCATAAGAAAAGGTAGATGACACAATCATTCCGAGGGCTGCCACAATCCCTGCTCCCAGAACAACGTATGCGATAATGGCACCATCCAGCTTTCCTTTGCTCCTGCCCGGTTTGGCACCTGCCTTTTCTTTATTTGCCTTAAAGCCAAGAGGTTCTACCGCTGCACCTGCACATGCCAGATAGGCTCCATAAGCTTTGGTCTTAAAACTCTTCTCAAAATTCCATCCCGCTGCCTGAGTCAGTACTTCTACCGGATGATTGATTTCCTGTGCCAGTAACTGGTTCAGCCCCTGAATATCAGCTCCCAGTCCGGTAAACAACACCCGCTCTATCGTGGTGTTGGCATTATGGGATACATAATAATCCACAACTCTCGCAATACTGCCAATCAGTGGCATAACAGAATGGGTTACATCTTCCTTTGCCCGTTGTTCTTGGGTTACCGTTGCCAGCTTCTCTGACTCGTCAGCAATTACTTCTGTAACCAAATCGTCCGGAGTTTCTTTCTTTTCTGGTGTTTCCGGTGTTTCCTGTGTTTCCGGTGGTAATGCCACACAGATATTCTGACTTAAAATATCCATTGCCTTGGTAACGCTGTCCACCTGTCCCCAGTGTAAGGAATCCATCATGCTCTGAATCGCTTCATCCACACCATAAGCTATATTCCTGGTAAATGAAATCACACCATTCTGTACTACCATAACCAATGTGGAACGCTCATCTGATTTTATAATCAGATTCGTTCCCTGGGCACATTCTTCCTTTACTACCCGGTAAATACTGTTTCCCACATAGTCTAAAGCAGCAACCTCCAGTTTTAACGCTCTCGCCAAATCATAATATCCGCTTAAAAGAGCTTTCGGAGCCGCCATTACCAACAGTTTGTACTGTTGATTTCCCTTGTTTTCTCCTAATACACCCAAAACGCTGTATGCTAACTGATACTGCGTTAAATCTACCGGAAAATAATCTGATGCATTAGCATTGATAACATCTGCTATTCTATTGTCTTTTACAAAAGGAATCACAACTTCCCTGCTGGCAATCTTTGCAGAAGTAATGGTAAACACCACTTGTTTTGATTTTACCTTGTTTTCTGCCAGTGCCGCTTTCATGCTTTCCACATACTCCGGGGTAATCATTAATGCACCATCATTGATAACCCCTTCCGGTGTCGGTATACTGAAGTTTTTATATATCCTGTGTATTTTTGCCTTATAATCCGTTTCACAAACTCTGGTCAGTGAATACCCGATTTCAATACTGATTACCTTACCAGCCATGAATCGTTTCCTCCTTCTGTCCTGCTACTTCTCTTGTATTTCCTCATTTATGCAATAAACCTGCCAGGTACACTGTGCAGGTATGATTTTCAAATATTAAATCTGGATTTAAAATTGTCCCATATACCATTGTATCATCTGATTGCCCCACAAGGCTGCAATCATAACACCGATGGAAAGATATGGTCCCATCGCAAGTACATGCGACTCCCCAGATATCTTCATGCGGATAACATGTATGACAGAGCCAACGATACACCCTGTCAAAAACGCTAATAGAATCAGTTTCCAGCCAAGCAGCAATCCGCATACTGCCATCAGCTTCACATCGCCACCGCCGATTGCCCGGCCCTTCGTGGCATAATAAAGAACTGCTAGTATGGTACTGACAGACAAGAAGCCAATCAGATATTGGATAAAGTTATGATAATCCGTCACAACTCTGATTAGCCCCAGTGCCAGTATATACAGATTGATTCCAAATGGAATCTCATAAGTTCTGAAATCAATTACGCTCAGCACAATCAATGCTGATGCAAGCAAACAATAGAGTAGGGATTCTACGTTCAGCCCTTTTACTAATACGATTAGCACGTATAAGATTCCGTTCGTTGCCTCAATCAGAGGATACTGGACGGAGAGTTTCGTGCCACACTTACGACATCTGCCACGCAAAGCCAGGTAACTGAACACCGGGAACATATCATACCAGGCAAGCCGGTACCCGCATGCCATACAATGGGATGGGGTCTTCACGATATCCTCCTTCTTCGGAATCCGGTAGATGCAGACATTTAAAAAGCTGCCAATCACGATACCAAAAAGAAATATGATAATGTAAAGTATAATGTTCGCTGTCATCTGTAACGTCCTTTGCGCCGACTTCTGTCTGAAAGTGGCGGGTATTATTTGTTAATTGAATCATCAGTTAAATAACTGTCGTTATCCCACGATAGTATATGCCACCGTGGGATATAAAAATCAAATAATTAAATTAGTTTGTAGCATCAACAGCCTTACCAGCCATCATGTTTTTGAAAGCAGTATCTCCACTAGTTGAACTATACTCAAAAGTAATGCTTCCCGCACTTGATACGGTTGCTGTAATTACATAATCAGTCCAATTAGTTTTACTTACACAAGTTGTCTTAGGTGCATCTGCTGTTGCTGAAAGTCCCGAAGCCAAAAATGCCTTTTTAACAGCCTCTGTATTATCATTTGTTCCTGAATGACCAATAGTTGTTCCTGTAGCATTTACAGTAAGAGTAAATACACCTTCCTTAAATGCATCTGTTGATGCTACATCTGGGTCTGCTGCATATACCTGCATAGCGGTTACCATCTCTGTTGCGTTAGATACATCGGTTGAGTTTCTTGACTTCTCAACATATTTCAGGTACTGAGGAGCTAATACAACAATCAGTACTGCCATAATAGCAATTACGATAATCAACTCAACAAGGGAAAAACCTTTGTTATTCATTTTTTCTTTTCTCATCTCTTTCATTCTCCTTTATTTAAAGATTCAGGCTTGTTTTGCCTTTCTTTTATCTTAAGCACGTCTGTTCCCTACTACAGCCGTGTTTAATTCGTTGATAAGGGTAACGCATTAGCAATGAGTGTTATCGCATATGCTTATGCATATATATATGCTTTATATATGCTTATGCATATATATATTAACAACGGATTGCTCCGCGCTTCGCGCTTTCGCAATCTTGTCACAATATTCGGATATCGTGGTGCTTCGCCCCACTTTTATCCTCATATTGTGGCGGGTCGCTAATCTCGTGGGCTCGGAGATGTGTATAAGAGACAGCATTTCGACCATTGGTGCCATAACTGCTGCAATGAGGATACCTACGATACAGGCAAGTACAATGATAATCATAGGTTCCATAGCTGCCATCAGCGACTGTACTGCCATTTCTACTTCTTCTTCGTAATAATCTGCCAGTTTGTTGAGCATTTCTTCGGTAGAACCGGCTTCTTCTCCAATATGTATCATGTGGTATACCATCGGTGGAAACAGTCCGCTGGTCTGCAGGGGCTGTGATAGCGGCACACCAATTATAAGCTGTTCTGTGGCTTCTTTTAAAGCTTCCTTAAACCAGATATTGCTCATGGTTTCTGCCACAATATCAACGGCTTCTACCAGAGGCACACCGGCTGCCAATAAAGTACTTAACGTTCTTGCCATCTGGGAGCAGGCTGATTTTACAACCAGATTCCTGATTGCTGGAATCTTTAACTGTATCTTGCCAAACAGATGCTTGCCGGAACTGGTTGCTGCATAGCTTTTCACTGCCATCACAACGCCTATGATAACCGGAATAATGATATACCAGAAGTTCTTGATGAAATTACTCATGGCAACTACTGCCAGGGTAATTGCCGGGAGCTCTGTTCCCAGTTCCTCGAACATATCCATATATCGTGGAATGACGAATACCAGCATGACAACAATAACTGCCACTGCTACCAAAGCTACCACAATCGGATAAATCATGGCTTTCTTTACAAGTGCCTGCGTTTTAGCTGTCTTTTCAAACTGAATTGCCATACGTTCCATGGAAGTATCCAGGCTACCGGATGCTTCACCAGCTCTTGCCATCTGTATCAGCAATTCCGGGAAGACCTTTTTATGCTTCGAAAGGGCATCCGCAAAACTTTCACCCTTTTCTACATCTGCTTTTACCTCATAGAGGGCTTTCTGCATCTTCTGGTTTTCGGTCTGGTCTGCCAGCATATTCAGTGTTTCGATAATCGTAACACCGGCTCTTGTAATACTGGAAAACTGTCGGCAGAACACCGCCAAATCTCTTGGTGTTGGTCCACTACTGAAATCCAGACTGATATCTTTCGTTAAGGCGTTCTGCTGTGTTATCTCTAACACAATCAGCCCCTGATTTTTCAATTCTCTTCGGATGACTTCCTGATTATCGGCTTCTTTGCTGCCTTTGATTT
>ERZ1026850.262-NODE-262-length-34788-cov-6.487577_pt1 | contig 34788 bp, 46 predicted proteins | sample MGYA00380155_ERZ1026850 | MGnify/ENA primary metagenome ERZ1026850 (study PRJEB33269, sample SAMEA4719791) | human gut metagenome | biome: human-associated habitat; feature: organic feature; material: feces | place: Cameroon | collected 2013-10 ... | reverse complement strand
GTTGGAGCAAGACGGCGGAAAGACCGCGGATCTATTCGCCGAGTTCTGGAACAGGTATCCGCGGAAGCAACACAAGCAGGAGGCTTGGCGTGAATGGTGCAGACTTGCGCCGGACGCCGAAACGACCGACCTCATCGCGCGAGCCGTCGAAACGCGTAAGCAGTCACGGCTCTGGCAGGAGGACGGCGGACGGTACGTCCCGAAGCCTGACAAGTTCCTGCGCGGCAGGCAGTGGGAGGACGAGCTGCTTGACGTTGACAAGCCGCAAGAGGACGGCGGAAATAGCGCCTGCGGCACTTTCGACACGCATGACTTCTTTCAGGCGGCGGTCGAAAGAGCTACTGGTGAGGCAAAAAAAAGATGAAAAATTATCGAGAGCGGCGAGCAATAATGAACGAAGCGCGGGTTATTTTATCGCGCCCGGATTGGAAGGAGAGAAGCAATGTTTGATGCAGAAAAATACGATTGGTCGAAACACGCTGACCGAATGAAAGCGTGCGCGGCAATCCGAGAGGATTGCTCTATTGCGCGAGGCATTATCAACGATGCTATGCAACGATATGTCAAGAAAAAGTTAAATGCGCGAAACAAGAAGCAAGCCGCCGATATGGAACTTATGTTTGCTGATTTATCAGAATACAAAAGCGAAAACGAGATATTGGACGCCTACGGATACGATTGTATTACCGAAAAGGAATACGATCACTTGATTGACCTTTGGCGCAAGCGAGAAAAGTTTGTCGACGAAAGCGGTAAGTTCTCAGATAGGGTCACAGAGCTTGTGCAAGTTGCTATGAACTCTGTTGGAGAACGGTATTATGATTTCATTGCTGAAACAGAGGCTGCCGAACAGGAAGCAAAGAAACGACAAATTGATATCGAAAAAGAAAATATCCGATTCGAGCACGAGCGATATATCAAAGGGATTTGAAAGGAGCGAAATGAGAGAGTGCAAAGAGGAGCCGGACAAGTACGGGCATTACTGTTGCGGCAACGGAAAGATCATAAGCGGGAAGCGGGTATGTACGGATGGCACGATCCAAGCCCAGATCGACTATGCCGGGCACCCGTTCTGCGCCTGCCTTGGAAAAGAGATTGATGCGGATCAGGTCGAAATAGATTTTGACGGGTGCATGTAAACCGTGAACGAAGAGGAGGAATTATGACAAACGAAGAAGCAAAGGAACTGCTGGCGCACAAACTGCGCCAGATCATTGACCACTGGGACGGGACTGAGGAAAGCAAGCTGCTCGGCGATGCTCTGGCGGTGGCAGTGTCCGCGATAGACAGGGTCACACCGAAAAAGGTCAAGCCGTACGAGAAAATATGCCCGTGTCGCGGAAAAGGCGAGCTTGTGCCCGGGTGGTATGTTTGCGGAGCGTGCGGCAGTGATGCGGTATATTCCGACGACCTTGCCGAGTTGAAATTCTGCGAAGACTGCGGTCAGGCTCTTGACTGGAGCGGAGCAACGGAAGAAGAAACGGAGGCGGAAGAAACGGAGCGGTTCCGGTCATGATTCCGGCACTACTCGCAGGCATTACAGCGCTTTTCGCCGTGGCATTTGTAGTGGCTTGCTGCCAGGTGTCCGGCAGGGAGTCGCGCAGAGAGGAGGCACGGAGTGAATATCACGATTCCGATACAGCCGGCGACAAAGAAGAACAGCCAGCAGATATGCCGAAACGGTAAAAGCAGACCGCTCATCCGGCAGTCAGACCGATACACTGCATACGAGGAAGCAGCTCTGCTGTACCTGCGCCGGCACAAGTGGGCGGGCGGATTGCCCGTGAACGTCCGCGCTGTGTTCTACGTTCCAGACCGGCGCAGGCGGGACTTGGTCAACCTTCTGGAGGCTTTGGATGATTGCCTCGTTCGTGCCGGAGTTCTTCCGGATGACTGCTGGGCAATCATCCGCTCGCACGACGGATCACACGTGGAAGTTGACAAGCTCAACCCGCGGACGGAAATTGAAATTTCGGAGGTGAAGGCATGAAAAAGCTCATAGCTTCGTTGCGCCATGCATGGGCGTGGATCTGGCAAACGTGCGGCACGTGCGCCTATCGTGACTGTTCGGCGGACTGCGCGGAGTGCCATATCTGCAGGCACGGAAAGCCAAGGTGGATCTATGCAGGCAAGCGTTGACGCTATTGCGACGGGAAAGCAAGCGGCTACATCAGCGTTTCAGCTTTTCGGATTGGTCGGATCTCCGGCTGATCCGAAAATCGAGGACTATCGCGAAGATTTGGAGACATACCGCGACTTGCACGCCGTCGCTGTGGTGCTGTCAATCCTGCAAGACGAGGGAAAGGACATCGTCGTTGACGCAGTGCGGCAGATCTACATCGAGCCTTTCAAGGAGAACGTGAGCCGCAAGCGCGTCATTGATGACCGCGTGATACGCTTTTCCATGACTCGTTACGTATCGGTTCGGTCTGTTTACCGATACCTGCTGGACGCGCGGAGACTGTTCGCGTCGGTTCGATTTCCGAGTAAATTTGTATAAAATGCCGAAAAGGTGCCCTTTTACTGTCAGAATAATGACAGGAGCAGGGCACTTTTTTGGTATATCATGATAACATGGACTACAACGAAAGGAGGTGCACCATGTCCGAGAAAAGTGAAGAAGCGCGGAAGAGGTACCAGGCGCCTCAGTTTGTCGCGGGCTCAGCCCGGGCGAGCGAAGCTGGGAAAAAGGGAGCTGCCGCGTCCGCAAAGAAGCGAGCCGAACGCGCTTTGATTCGCAAGACGCTGGAGGAGGTTCTTTCCAGCGACTTCCCGATGAAAGACGAGAAAAAGCGCCTCCGACTGCTCGGATTCCACCCGAAGACGGTACAGCAAGCGCTTGTCATGTCGGTGATCGCCAAAGCAATCCAGGACGGGAACAACAAGGCGCTGATCCAATACGCGCAGCTCTTGGGCGAGCTTGAATTCACGGACAACGGATCCTCCAAGGTTGACGCTATCCTCGCGGAGATTGACCGCAAGGCGGAGGATGACCGTTGCGAAGTCGAAGACGATGGCGACGCTTGACCTGACAGCAAAGCAGCGCGAGTTCTGGCGCGGCTGTACGCACCGCTGGAACATCAAATGCGGTGCCACGCGTAGCGGAAAGACGTACCTCGATTACTTCCTGATCCCGCGCCGTTTGCGCGACACAGCCGGTCTTGAAGGGCTTGCAGTCATTATGGGCGCCACGCAGGCGACCGTCAGGCGGAATATCATCGAGCCGATGAAGCGCATATGGGGGGACGATCTGGTCGGGGATATTCGCAACGACAACACGGTGCAACTGTTCGGCGAGCGGTGCTTCGTCATCGGTGCCGACAAGGTCAGCCAAGTTGACAAGGTGCGCGGCGCGTCCATCAAATACTGCTACGGTGACGAGGTCGTGACATGGCATCAAGAGGTTTTTGAGATGCTCAAAACGCGACTTGATAAGCCGTACAGCAAGTGCGACGCGACCTGCAACCCCGGAAGCCCGGAGCATTGGCTGAAGGCTTTCGTTGATTCGTCCGGCGCGGATATATTCTACCAGCAATACACAATTTTTGACAATGATTTTCTTGATCCGGCTGTCCTTGCGGATATGCTCCGTGAGAACAAAGGAATCTACTACCAGCGCTATATACTCGGTCAATGGGTTCGCGCCGAGGGCGCTATTTACCGAGAGTTTGCCGACAACGAAGAGCAGTTTTTAATCGACGCGGACAAGCTGCCGCGTGAGCGATTCGGCGAGATCGTGATCGGGCAGGACTTCGGCGGGCATAAGTCCAAACACGCATGGACTGCGACGGCAATCACGAGGGATTTGCGCGAACTGTATGTGCTTCGCTCCGAGGAATACGACGCGACCGGCATGGCGGTTGAGACGATGATCCAGCATTTCCTCCGGTTCTACAGCGGAATCCGGGAGAGGTACGGGAACGTGTCCGCCGTCTATGCAGACAGCGCAGAACAAGCGATAATCAACTCTGAGCGGCTTTCCGGACTGCCGGTCAGAAACAGCATAAAAAACGAGATAAACGACCGTATACGCGCTACTGATCGACTTCTGACCGGGCGGCGCATTCACGTCGTGCGAGGCGAAAACGCGTCACTGTGCAAGGCGCTCCGCGAGGCGGTTTGGGATGATAAATCCAAAAGCGATACTCGGCTTGATAAACCGGGCGTGACCAACATCTGCCCGCTTGACGCCTTCGAGTACTCGTGGGAGCACCGGATCCGCGCGCTTACGGCGTGAATATACGCAGAAGGGGGACATACCGTGAGTATTATTTTTGAACCGGGATGGCTTGCGGTCAACTTCCGCGCCGCACTGGAGAAGGCACTCAGTGTATTCGGTCAGAAAAACAAGGCGACCGAGACCTTGATGCAGCAGAGGGTCGAGGAGACGTGGGCACGCCAATACATGGCGACCGACAAGATCAATTTCGCCGAGATATTTGCCGTTAGGCTTACAAACTACGCCGCCAACGGCTCAACCGTGGAATGCGAAGACGAGGAGACCGGCGCAGTCCTGCGCTCCATGTGGGCGAAGCTGTACAAGTGGATGCCGCTTGGCATAGCGACTGGGCGCGTCTATCTTCTGCCGTACATAGTCGGCGACAGCGTATACGTATCGTTTGTTCCGCAGTCGCAAGTCATTGAGACCGACATGACCGGCGACGATGTGATCGGGTTTGTCTGCATCGCAGACACAAAGGTGATGAACCGCAAGGAATACTGCCGGATCGAGCACTACCACTACGACCGGGGAACCAGATCGTACAGCGTCAGCAATAAGGCGGTCGAAAGAGCCAGCGGGGTGGAGGTGCCGCTGGAGATGATTCCGGCATGGGGTCAGATCCAGCCCGTCATTGTGTTCGCCGGCGTAGACGCTCCGCTCTTTGGATTCGTAGACAGCCCGCGGGACAATAGGCTACCGTCCAAGCCTGCCGGAGCCGGCATCCTGTACGGGTGCGAGTCCACCGTCAAAGAGATCCTTGACTGTATTCGGCAGTATGAAACCGAATACAACAACACGGTGTCGGTTCTCGGCGTAAACCAAAGCCTTGCGGCGCCTGTGATTGATCCGGTCACTGGATTGACCGGCGGCGTTGACACTTCCGTATTGCCGCCGCGATACATCCGGTACAACGCGATCGGGAAGCTCGGAGCGGATCAGTCCGACTTGTTCTCCGTGTTTTCCCCGGACATTCGGGGCGAGGCGTATCGGGCAAGACTGCTTGACCTATTCGGACGGCTGGAGCGTCAGGTCGGGACATCGTCCGGCATTCTAACGCCTGCAGAAACCGCGCAGGCTACGGCGACGCAAGTCCGGCGAACGATGTACGACACGCTCTGCATGGTTGACCGAATCCAGGAAAGCGTTGAGCGTGCGGTTGATGCCGTAGCCTATGCGATATCTGTTCAGCTGTCCGCCATCGGTCATGCGGTCGGTGACTATAAGCCGTCAATCACTTGGGGCGACGGTATGGAGACAGCCAAGGATGAGCACTTCGAAATGATGTCGCAGGCGCACTCCTCTGGAGTGATATCGGACGCCGAATATCGCCAGGAGGTTTACCCCAGCGAAAGCATTGACGAAGCGCAGGAAGCAGTCGAGAAGATCCGCGCGGAAAAGCCGGATCCGCTGATGTCCATGTTCCCGGCGGAGGGTGACGAGTGATGCAACTGATACACGGGGACTGCATCAGCGCAATGGAGCAAATGCCGGACAGTTCTGTTGACCTGATATTGACGGATCCGCCATACAACATCAAGGTCAAAAGAACCAAGAACGGGAAGGCGCGCACGGAGGAATGGGACGACATCAAAGATTATCCGGATTTCATGATGCGCTGGATAACGCAAGCCCATCGCGTGTTAAAACCGCAAGGCGTCATGTACTTTTTCCACAACGACATGAATCAACTCCCCGAAATCATGGAGCGGATTCGGAAAGAAACAGACTTTGCGCTCATTTCGTTACTGATTTGGGACAAGGGGGAATGCCGGGCGCAAGCATGGAAATGCAGGGATGCAGAAAGCCACACCGCGCTTCGCTCGTGGTTCAATACTTGCGAATATATCCTGCATTATGTGAATAGCGGCGCAAGCAAAACAGAATGGGACAAGACAGGGCTTGACCGGATATACAGCAACCCGGAGCTATTCCGACCGCTCAAAGAGTGGTACCGCTCCGAGCTCAAGCGTCTCGGAAAGACTGAAGCGGAATTGATAGCTTTCTACAAGCAAGTAACCGGAAAAGGAAGCGGAAAAGGAAGCGGAATGTTCCGCCACTATTTCAAAGATTCACAGTTTGAGATTCCGACGGCGGATGTATATCGAAAGGTGTTTGTCCCGTTCGGATTCCGCCGCGAGTATGAGGACTTGCGCCGCGAGTATGAGGACTTGCGCCGCGAGTATGAGGACTTGCGGTACACCCACCACGTTGACGGGAATCACAAGGCTCTAATCAAATGCGCACCGCAGAACAGCACCGGGCGCCTGCATGTATGCCAAAAGCCTGTGGAGCTTCTGCGGCGGCTGGTGCGGGTGTCAAGCAATCCCGGGGACGTGGTGCTGGACTGCTTTATGGGATCCGGATCTACCGGGTGCGCGGCGCTCCGTGAAGGGCGCGACTTCATCGGCATCGAACTCGACGCCGGATTCTTCGCGGCGGCAAAAAAGCGGATAGAGGAGGAAGCGGCAAACCCGTATGCCGATAATTTGACGATATGGGACGATACTCTTACAAGAAGAGCTTGCCGGACTGGAGCGCACAGACAGCCGCAGACCTCAAAATCGCAATAAAAGCCTACATCCTGTCCGCCGTACTCAACAGCAAGAGCAACGAGCAGATCCGGGAACACGTCCGGCAAGAGGTTGAGGAATTCCGTCAGGAATTCGACGAAGCGCAAGCGGAGGAGGCTTCCGGATACGTGCAGGAGCTGACCGCGCTGGCGGAGGACGTGCTGACAATGACACGGAACGCGATTGGCAATCTGACTCCCTACATGTTTGCGGCGGCAGTTGCTCCGACCGGGAATCTGACAGAGGCACAGAAAGCCAACATCGGAAAGGCGGCGCAACTCATCCTGCGACCGACCGACAGGGAAACGGTCAGAAAGGTCGCCGCCGAATACCGATACAAGCCGGCAGGAGGAGAGCCAACCGCAGATCTTCCGGACTTCGCTTACAACCGGGCGACGCCCGCGCAGACGTACTACAAGGACGTTCACGAACAGACGCGGGCGTGGATGCAGGATTTTCAAAAGATCAAAGAGAGCCGGAACTTTGTCGCAAATGTAAACCCAAGAGCTTACACGGAAATGGGGGTGCGCTTCGATGCATACCGCCGCGAAAAGGCTCGGCTGATACAGCAAGGCGTCAAAACCGTATACGTTGCCCCGCACGCCAACTGCTCCTTGCGTTGCCAAAAGTGGCAAGGGCGTGTGTACAGCCTGGACGGATTCCGGGGCGTGCGAGACGGGCGGAAGGTGATCCCTATCGAGGACGCCGCCGACAATGTGACGTACACAAGCAAGCGAACCGGGCGAACGTATCAGGCGGGGCTATTCGCGTATAATTGCCGGCACAGCATGACGCCGTATCAAGACGGGCAGCTTGTTGAGACGATACCGGCGGACGTGGTGGCGACACAGCGGGCGCTTGAGGAGCGGCAACGCGCGATGGAGCGCGAGATCCGCTTTCAAAAAGAAAAAGGCACATACTGGGAGATTTTGGCGGGCAAAAACAACAACGTCGGACTGGACAAGGTGGCGCGGTCGTGCTACGGCAAGGCGGCTGCTTTGAAAAAAAGATATATAGCATTTTCGAAAAAGAACAACATCCCGGTTGTTCCAGAGCGCCTTTCGATAATGCAAGGCGAGGCGCTTTATACACGGACAGCACGGGGCAAGCGCGATATCAAGGATGTCAGCGCGAACCCTGATGTCAAAAAATAAAAATATGACCGGAATGTCGTTAAACTATCAAGGCAAGGGACGCGACCCTGTCAAAAAGCGTAGCCGATGGAGGAATTTATGAAAAGAAGCGAAATTGAAGCCATTCTGAACAACGCCGATCTTGACGCGGCGGCACGAATCGACCAGATCATGGCGGTGCATGGTCGGGACACGACCGCATGGCAGCAGGAACGCGCCACATTGACGCAAGAGCGTGACGATGCCCGTGCATCAGGAAGCGCGCACGCCGACTATGACGCCGTAGCGGCTGAGCGTGACGAGCTGCGCGCTTACAAGGCGGACAGAGAGTTTGGTGACAGATTCGCGGCTGTCGTTGGCGACGCCAAATTTGCGAATGATTACACCGCAAAAGGTGTGCGGCGCGATTTTGCGGCGGCGCTCAGCGACGCAGGAAACAAGGACAAGACCGATGCGGACATCTATGCCGGTATTGTCAAGGGGCACGAGTCGGAGTACTTTGTCGGGAATCCGAGGATCATCATGCCGGCGCCGCGGGGTGGGAAACTTCCCAGGAATGAACTCGAGGCATACATCGAGCAAAAGTACAAAGACGATCCATTTTATAAGCCGAGAGGCTAAAATCAGAAAGGAAAAACACAATGTCGATCAAATATGGAAACATGAATAGCGACGAGGTCTATGCGCGGATTTTTGAGTTTAACCTCTACCGGGACACCGTTCTGATGCCGGGCGTGACGTACACAGACAAGTATCAGGACGGACCCGCCGGGGCTATCTACGTACATAAGTTTGCGGACGGTGCGCCCACTGTACCGGGAGCGCCCGGTCGTGACTTCACTCATACTGTCGCAAGCGACTCGCTCATCCCGATCTTGCTCAATAACAACTATCAGGAATCGGACAAGCTGTATCAGGTTCAGCTTAACGCGATTTCTGCATCTGCCGAAGAAGCGCTTTTGACTCGCGTGACGCAGAAGGTGCGCCAGGGTCGCGACCTTTCTGCCCTCGGATGCCTCATCACCGAAGGCACGAGGTCTGCAAACTCCGGCGTGATCGGATCCGCTTCCGGGAATGTTTCGGCGCTTGACGCGCTCGCCAAGGAGCGCACTGCCGCATCCGAGGCGGCAGCTTCTTCGGCTCGCGTCGTTCTTGCTGCTCCTCGCTTTGTTGAGCAGTTCGTCCGGGAAGCGTTCGGGAAGTTCACGCCCGCCTACAACGACAAGCTGATCAACAGCAACGCGCGGGTTATTGACTACCTCGACTTCCACATCATCGAGTGCAATATGCTGTCCATCGCGTCCGCGTCCAAGTACTACGACAGCACCGGCACGCTGAAAACCGTCGCCCAGACAGATCTCGCCGACGTCGATTTCATCATGTACAATCCGGAAGCCTTCTCCGTCGTTGACAACCTCAACGTGATGCGCGTCATTGACGGCGGAAAGGACTTCCTCGGCGTGCTGGCGCAGGAAGAGGTCAACACCGGATTCAAGGTGACCAACTCCGCGCTCGTACGCGTGCGAAGAAAGACAGCCGCAGGCTAAAAGGAGGCAAAGCCATGGCAGACGTATACCGCCCGTACAGCGACGGGCAAATGGACTATGACGCGACGCGCCACAGGTACCGGCTCACGCCTGAGTACGTGCTGAACGAGTTGGGCATAGATCTGGACTCCCAACTTGCGAGCGGGAACGCTGCCGACCGCGGGCGCAACCCCGGGATATTCCTGCGCCGCATATCCGACCAGATTTACGGCGCGGTGTACAGCACCACGCCGTACCGATTTGGAAAGGAGCGCCAGTTGGCACTTTCGCGGAACTTCCGCGACACCTTGCGCGATGCCATGTCGGAACAGGTGGTTTACATCCTGCAGAACGGGGATCCGTCTGCGTATGCCGGGGTTGACGCTGTGGCGTATCAGTCGGTGGAGCGGGAAAGACTGGAGCAGGCTCGCATAGCGCCGATGGCGCTTGATTTGCTCGTGTCCTCCGGAATCATCAGCCTCGGGTACCGATCCGGGCGAGACATTACGCCGGACTACGACCGGGAGGGATACTGATGTACGAGTTTTTGCGGGCAAAAAGCCGGGAACCGTTTACCGCCCTGTATTTCAAAAGCGAGCCAACGCTTCCAATGGATGAACCGGGCGAGCGGTTTGCTTACCGCGAGGCTCCGCGCTTTGACAGCGTGGACAATGTGATTCCAAATGTCAAGGAGCGGAACGCGCAGAAAAGCATAGAAACGACGTCGCCGATACGGTTCCTGCCGGATGGGTATGTCGTGATTGACGATACGCTGTGGCGAATCAACACGGTCACGGCGACGCCGCGCACAGGAATGGCGGCGGCTATAAACCGCCGTCCGCCTGTGACGCAGACACTGCAGATCCAGCAGGTATACAATCCGACGGGGGCGAGAATATGAGGCGGTCGGACTTCCTGCGGATAGCGAGGACGATGGCGGCAAACCTCAAGCAAGTCACGCCGAAGGACACCGGGAACCTCGCGTATAACGCCACAAGGTATGAGCCGCTGTCCGCCCAAGCGGTACGGATATATGTCAATACGCGCGGAGACCACAAGCCGGAAAGCCGGGACGGAATCGCTCCCTACTTCGTTTATGTCAACTACATGAAAAGCAGGAAGCGAACGGACAGGAACGGAAACGTGGTAATAAAGCCAAACCGCAATTACCACTATTGGGACGACGCGATAGACGCGCAAGTAAAAGAGATCGCCCGCATTGTTGGCGGGGATGTAAAGAAAGAGGGTGCGCCCGATGCTTGACTTTGATAAGCTCAGAGAGCTATACGAGGTGGAGACTGGGTACACCCTTTTCCACGACTACGGAGAGCTACAGGATGCCCAAAGAGCGCACCGCGAAAAGAACACGTTGGTGTATCCGGTTTTCGGCTTATTCGCCACAACGCCCGCTCAGCTGACTCCGGTCAAAGGTGCTTTCGTTGGCACGGTAACCGCCAACATTACGGTTCTATGCCGCCCGTACAAGATTGACGAGGTGCGCCAACGGCTCAACGACACCGCTGTACGCCTCAACGGCACGACCGGGGAGATAGACGGGTATACGTTTACGTACAACACAGAGACTTGCTACGTAGGCGAAGAGATCCGCGACAATATGATGGACTATACGGTTCCGGTTTATCAGTCAATAACGTACAGCATTGTTGAGGGCGGCGTGTCTTCCTACGCTGTCAAAGTGACAATTGACGGGTTCCCCGTTCCGGCTCTGTCCGTCACGCAGACACGGACTAAAACGTCCAACACATACGCCGGGGACGATATGGTCGGTCGCGTGGGCGTTCAGCTTGAAGCGTATGGCATCGATATAACCGTTCCATGGCTCACCGACGGGATTGTCGGCGTGCTACGAAGAGAATGCGCAGAGGCGTCACGCGGAATCGCTCATGCGGTCGAAATCGACAACAACGGCGAAATAACGGCGTATCTCATGGTTTGCGGCAATATCGTGACTACCGCCCAGCCTCCGCTCAACGTAGGACTTACGATCTCCATGGTTGAGGCGGTGCCGGAGGCATCCCGAATACCGTCATGGTGGGTGCCGTTCACGACGGAAAAGCGTGTCGTTTCGGTGAGCGCGGACGGGACGCCGCGCACGGTGCTGTGGGGCGACGGAACCGGGTGCCATGTGGATGGGTTCTCGTGGCATCGGTATGCCGAAGAGGGCACGCACACCGGCTACATTATCGCGCACATGGCAAGCCCGGACTATTTGCCAATGGCGGAAGGCGTAGATCTGACGGGGCGCAGACTGCGCATATCGAAGGACAGCCCGACCGGCATCCTCACAGACTCCGACATGGTCAAGACCACGAACGGCGGCACAGAGATACAGGGCGGCAGGCTGTACATGGTAGACGGCACCGATATGATCCCGATTGACAGATACATCGGGTATTATGGAATAACCAAGGGAACAAAGATAGAGGGCATCCTTTCCGGCAAGGTGACGCAAGTGGGAACAATATTGGAGTACGATAGAAATGGCTGATATTAAATACAGCGTAACAATCCGCGACGAGACAGGAAGCGGAACCGAGACGGTAGCCGGAGCGTCTGAACAGACCGCCGCCAGACCGGGAACTCCGCTAAGCCAAGGCAGCGCGGAGCGAAGCGCGTCAACCGGCAAGCTGGCGACTGCATTGGTCGCGGTCAAGGCAGTCGAGCCTTATGTCAATCAAGCGGTTGCGTTCACTATTTCCCGCATTGAGTTTTCGACCGGCTCCACGGAGCTACAGCAACGCGCTCAGATATTCAGCGGTGCGGCGTCGTCCGCCTACTCGATAGGCATGGCGGCTATTGTCGGAGGATTGCCGGCGGCAGCAGTCGTTGCGGGAGCGCAAATCCTGCAGACCGCTATTTCCTCGATGCAGAACGCGGTGGCGATACAGGATCGGAAAGCGCTTGAAGCTGAAACGCTTGCAAACAAGAAGAGCCGAATCGGCGCAATATCAAACAGAAGCAGGGGGGCAAGGCAGTGAACAAGGTGCGCGTGTCAATAGGCGGGCAGGATTTCACCAAATTTGCAACCGTGCCTTTAACCCTTCAAAATACGCTCAACGACACGCTGGACAGCGCGCAGGTGTCGTTGCACAACATGAAGAGGTCGGAGCCGTTTGAGCCAATGACGGACGCAGTGCTTACCGTCAACGGAGTGGATACGGCGTACAAGGTAGCAGGCGACGAGGTTCTTGAGGTCTTCGGCGCTGGTCGGTTCTCGCATACGGTGACATTTATCGAATACACCAAAGAGGCGGAGCGCTTGATCATGGAGGCAAAAGCCTTCACCCGCCCGAAAATTCCGGACTATTCAGACGGTCAGACCGATGTGACGGTGTACCTGTGGGATGAGGGAACGGCTCCGGCTGACGGAGCGGATGGCGTGCTGGTAGGTTCGGACACATCATCGGCGTTTGCGTCCCCAATCCTTAAAGGCGGAGGAAGTATTGCCATTCCGGCAATTTCAAGCATCCTGCAGAACACGCTGGAGACATATGGCACTATTTCAACCGGCTACAAGTTAACCGTATACAGGAGTGAAAGCCCACAGAATGTCGGCAGTATGGAGCAAGTCGGCGAGATGGTTTACTCCGCCGAAGGCGCTCCGGCGGTCGCGCAGGCGTCCGTTGACCTTTCTGCGGTCGGTTTCTACTATTTCCGCTATGAGTTCGCGGGAGGGAAAGAAGCCGCTGGAGGCGTTGAATATCGGTACTACAGCGCCATGTGGCAGGTGTCCGTGGTTTCCAATCCGGTGGCGCGTGATCCGTACACCGTGCGAAAAGTGGTGGACACGTTGCTGACAGTATGCGAACCGCTTCGCGCCGGAGACGATCCACGGTATCGGTTGGAGGTTAAGGCTGGGCAGATGGCTGTATTCTCGCAGGACGCGCCGGAGTTCCACTTTTCAAATTCCCGCACGCTGTGGGAGAATCTGCGGGAAGTCGGGAAGTACATCCACGCCATACCGCGACTTGTTCCGCGCGTCGGATATACGGCGGTGCAATTTGACGAGCTGGGCGGGAATCAGAACGCGGACGCAAGCAAGGGGCGGCGCGTATCCGGATCGGCGTCGTGGGATATTTCCACGTATGCCGCCGGGCTGGAAACGATGGCGGCGAACCTTATCACAGCGGAGAATGACGCGCAGAGCACCATATGCGAGCCGTTCGGCAAGGGGTGGAAATCGCTCCGCACCGCGTCCGAGACTGCTCGCATTCAAGAGGGGAGCGCACACATCGAAACGGCGTACCCAATCGAGAGCGTATCCCGTGTGCTTGTCTACTTCCAGTACGGCGGCAAAGTGTATCAGGGAGACATCACGCCGTATGTGTTTGAAAAAGCCGATTATGACCTCTTGTCAAGCTATACGGGGCAGTACCCAAGTTCAAAGTGCTTTTCGCTGTACTACGCCCGGGGCAGTCAGAATATAAGCGGGCTATGGTATAAGCCAAACGACGAGGTGGTATCAAGCCTGAACGCGTTTCAAAACTACGCGATCGCCAACGTATGCACGGCGGCTACCGGGTGCTCGCTGAACATATTCAAACAACTGACATACCCGGACATATGCGTCCGGGTGGAATACATTCCGACCGTCACGGCGCGGATCCACGCCTACAAGCCGGATGCCGAGAGCGGCGGCGGCTTCCTTTCAGACGGGCAAGCGGCAAACAGACTCAGCGCCAAGGCACTGGGGGAGCACCTTCGTGGACAGCTTGCCATGTTGCCGAGCGCATCGAGAAGCTCCGCGTGGCTGTTCAAGGACGCCGGAAGCATTCCGGAACCCGGCAAGCTGATTGACGGTCAGTATATCTCCGTAGTCACATCGCGGATATACCCGGCGTATTGCGAAGCTCAAATTGACACGGTGAAGGGATACAACGAGTTGGGATCCTATGTGGAGCTTCCGACGGCTTTCCGGCAATATGAGATACCGGACAGCCTTGAGCGGTTCACGGTTCTTGACGAGTTCGTATATATTGCCGACACTCCGGAAGCGGATGAAGCGGACACCATATGCTCCGAGCAGCTGAAAGCGGCAGTGGCGGACGCTTTGGACGGCGTGACAGGAACGATAGCGCGGCGCGTGTCGCTTGCATCTGTCACAACGACAGACGACGCCGGCGCGGTAATCGCGGCGGACGTGCTCTGTCCCGTCATGTCGCTGTCAGTCGGCAACGCGGTGTGCTTCTCGTTCAGGATGCAAGACAACTACAGCGCTGGGAATCAGTCGGCGAAGGGCGGAAAGCAATACCGCATGACGCAGGCGGTGCCGTATGGAGACAAGTACTACGGAACCGCAGAACGGCTCAAATTCGCCTTGTACGCGTCGGCAACGTCAACCGGGGTGATTGCTGGTGCTCATGCATTCCCAGCCACAGACAGCGCGTCTATCGCGCTCGGCGAAGCAATGGCGAGCACAGGCGCGAATCCGCTCAAATGGTATAAGGATTCCGCAGAGGTCGGCAACGTGTCGTACCAGCTGCACGCCATGACAAGGGACGGGTTCATTATCGGCGACATGATGATGGCGCACTGCTCTGCGGTTCGCGCCGTTGATGAAACCGAGTCGCCTGTGCTGTACTACTACGCCGAGGAGCTAAACCCGCTGACCGGAACCAATGGCACCGAAACCGTACTTGGAAAGGCTGACAGCGTGGGAGCCGTTTCGGATTCGGACGGCTGGCGCATCTCGTGCGTGACCGTGGAACCGCCGGAAGGATTCAAATCGTGGGCAATCAAACGCGGCGGCGACTTCCTGATCGGCAAGAATTCCGGTATTGTGCCAAAGAATATTTACTTAAACTTCAAGAGGAGGATCCCCAAATGATAATCTACGCAAATGCGGACGGAGCGGTGCAGTCCTCACCGTCTTTCCTTCCGAGCGGATCTGGAGGAATTCCGGTGCAAGTCGTTGCGCCGGATTATGCCGGCTGGACATGCTCGGTCGCGGTCACGCCTCCGTCCATGCTGATCATTGATCCTGTCATTCTTACTCCATCGTTTGGCGGGGATCGCGGAGTATGGACGGGCAGGATGCCTCCCGGCACAGCGTCAAAACCGGGCGGCGGAACGTATCAACTGCAGTTCGTCAGCGCAGACGGTCAGACGGTTGCAACGCTGTCCGGCACCTACTATGTGCAGCGCGGCGTGGTAGATGCGTACCCGGAGGACATGAGCGACCTGTCCTCGTACAGTCTAAAAACGCTGGCGGTTCTTCTGTCGCAGTTTGCCAACAAATACAACGAGTTTGCAACAAGGCTTGAAGATCTGGAAAACGGCTCCGGATCTGTTCCGGACAACGTGGTGACTACGGACACATTAAAGGACGATATACAAGGAATTGAGGGATACGAGATGAAATTGGTCAAGAATGTGCTGTCATGGGGGATCTCCGGCAAAGTGCTGGCATCCGTGGTGCTGGCTGGCTTGTCAACTCTGACGTCGTGCTTTTGGACGCAGACAAACCGGGACAATCTGGCGACAATGCTGGAGAGCGTTCCCATTGTCGCAGAAACGGAAACCGAGGCGGAAGCCATCAACACGGTTCGCGAATCGCTTACGACTGCATTGCGGGCTACGGCGCCGGATGAGCCGGAATATGTGTACATCACGTTTGCGCTTGATGGCGTGACCGCCTCCATCGGAGGTCAGACCTACGAGAACGGCATTGCTCCCGTTGAGCGTGGCAAAAGCGTTTCGATTACGTTCACGCCCAAAGCCGAAAATATATCCGCAAGACCAGCTGACGGAGCCACGATTACAGCGCCTGCTGGCTATACCGGCGAGAACGGAGCAGCTGATGGCGTGTATGTAATCAAATTCGCCCCGACAGCCGACGCATCGGTATCCTGCGTGGGGGCTGTGATTAAGTCACCCGAAGTTCTGGCGGGAATCGAAGTCAACCACTGCACGCTTCCCGCCAATGGAGCGACTGGCGTCTATAACGTGTACCTCGGCTCCGGATCGCCTATCGCAACTTACGGCGATATGAGGGACTATATGAGCGTGCGGGCTATCTACAAGCGGGACGGAGTGCAGACGCGCACCGAGGAGCTGACCGACTACACAATCGCTAACGCCGAGGACTATATCAGCGTGTCCGGGCTGTATGCCATCGTCACGGTCAGATACGGCAAGTTTTCCGCAACGATCTTACTCAACGAGGTTTCCAAATACACCATGTCCGGCGCTGTATTCTACCTCGACGGCGAAGTGCTGGAAGGTAGAACCGTGTCGCTTCCGGTTGGCAGGACGTTCAAAAGCCTTATATCTTCCGGTCAGTTGAAGGTGAAAACCATTTCCGATATGTTCGGCACACGCTGGGCAAAGCGTGAATGGTCTGACATCTTTAAGTCAGAGGTAAACATTGCGGGAAAATACTCGGAAGTTGAAGCCGTCCAAAGCTATGATGGATATACGCCGTCCTGCCGGTTCTCTTTCGGCAATACTCTGACCACCGTCAATACTGCAAGCGCCACGTTTACGTTGAAACCTGTTGTGCCCGTTTCGACGGTTACGGTCACGCAAAGCGGTGACGGATTCAGCATCGAAGAGCTGAGCGGCGCGACTTCCGGCGACGTGGAAATATCGTCTGGACTGCTGGAACTCGTCGTAAATGTGGCAAGCGGATATACCTCGTCCGGCGTGTTTACCGTGACCAAAAACGGTGAGACGCTGAAAGCTGGAACCGGATACCTCGTTACCGGCAACGATACAGACGGGTACGCTCTTTCCGTGTCCGGATGTGCTGATGGCGACAATGTGACGGTTCATCTTTCGACTACTCCGGCACAGGCTGACAATATCCGCTTTGAAAACGGAGTGCTGACCATCTTGGCACTCGCAAACACGCCGACGCAAACAGCAGACGGGATCCTGCATATTGTATAAGGGGGAGGCTAAAAAATGAGCAAAAGCATCAAAATCAACGGGAAGACATACAACGGCGTCCCGTCCGTGACTATTCCGCTCGCCGATAATTCCGGAGAGGCGCTTTTCCGGGACGCATCCGAGGTAATTGACAAGCCGACAGCCACAAAACAAATCACAGCAAACGGCGAGTATGACGTCACGAATTTTGCAAAGGTGGCGGTGGCAGTGTCCGGAGAAGCCCCTACCTTGCAGTCAAAGACCGTGACGCCGGGCACGTCGGCGCAGACGGTCACGCCGGACAGCGGCTACGACGGGCTTTCGCAGGTGACGGTGGGAGCGGTGCAGGTACAGGAAAAGACCGTGACACCGGGCACTGCGGTGCAAATGGTCACGCCGGACGCGGGAAAGTATCTGTCCAAGGTGACGGTGGGGGCGGTATCCGGTGAGCCTTTGCTGTCTGCGCTGGGTGTATCGCCGACGGCTGTCACGGTGCCGGCGGGGACGGCGGCGGATGGTATCAAGAGTTATCTGACCGCCATGAGCGGTACATACACGCTGACCGGATATACCGGGACGCTGACCAAGGACCTGACGTCTGCTATCAGCTCCGCGACGGTCAGCGGGACAATGCCGACCGCCGGAAATACGTCGGCTATGACTATAAGCTACGGCGGAAAGTCTGCAATCGTTTCGGTCACTATGGAGGCGGCAGCTCCCACGCTGACCGGGTTGAGCGCTACCTATACCGGCGGAACGGTCGCGGCTGGCACGACTCTCTCCCAGCTGACCGAAGTGGTCAAGGCGACATACTCCGACGGCACCACGTCGGCGGCACTGACTAAGGGGACGGACTACACGCTGTCCGGGACGCTGACGGCGGGACAGGCGAACACGGTCACGGTCACGGGCGCCGGGACGTATGCAGGATTCACAACGAGCTTTTCGGTAACGGTGGAAGGAGCCGCCGCGGTAACAAATTCCTCCGCGACCGGCTCGAACAGCACGGGTGCCTGGCAAAGAGAGCTGACCGTTGCACAGGAAACCGCGCTGACGGTTGACATAAACAAGATAACCATTGTCATGAATGACGATTTGATTAGTTCAGCCAATATTAACAACGTGTACAACTGCAATCTTACCAAAAACGCATCTGGTAACTGGGAAGGATCTGTGCGGGTAATCAACAACCGCAACAGTGAATCGGGTTGGCGGAACTTCGTGGACGGAACTTACGCGACAGTGACAATTTCCAGCGGCAAAGTGACAAAGATAGCGATTCCATACACTTATATGAGCGAGTCTCTTCCGAATTTCAACGCGCGTTTTATGTTTGACAAAGACGGCATTTCTCCGTCTTACTACGTGACGGTTGAAAGCGTATGACGGCATTTGTTACATATGCGGCGGGAACACATCCCGCCGCGATAGGCTACAGTGCGGGCAGGCAGACGGTTTCCCCGCGCTACGTGCCCGACACGGATGGCGGAGCTGTCACGGTTACGGTCAACGGCGAATCCGTCGGCACAAATCCGCAGACGCTGACGGTACAGGCAGGCGACAGCGTAACCGCATCTGGCGGCGCTTGCGTGTTTCAAGTCAAAATCGACTGGGACTATTCGCAGAACAAGCCGCTGTCTATCTACCATTGGGTGGATATGTCCGACTCTCTTGGTGATGTTGACCTGCATGGCGCGTCCTCTACTTCTTCCGGAATAAAAGGCGACTACAAGTACAGTAAGGTTATTGCAGACAGAACAGGGTTGCAAGTCACATATCTTTCAAAAGGCGGGTGCGGATTCTACAAAGGAGGCGGCACGGTTTACGGTTCCGGCAACATCGTTTCCAATCGTGCGGCGAACGTACCGCACGATGCGGACATAGTAACGCTGTGGGGCTCGTATAATGACCAGATAATCGGCGCCTATGTTGCAAGCAACACGGAGTGTGACACGACGGACGCATGGCACGGGCAACCGACTTTCGGGCGCATTCCGATTTGTCTGGACGCAGACGGGAAACCCGTATGGAAGGCGGGTGTTTCCGACAAGTACCTATACGGTGGCAAGAAGCTCACCGCGAGCGTGCTGAAAGATTGCCCGCTGACCGAAACCCTGACCGGCATTGACGGAACGCCGAAAAAGCAGACATACGCGGCATACATCAATGAGGCGGTGCACATTATTCGCAAACGCGCACCGTTTGCCAAAATACGCTTTGTGTCCGGAGGCTGGTGCCGGAACAACGGAGAAGGCAATTTCATGTGGAAAAACGTGCAGTACCTGCTTTGGGAAATGGCGAACCGCGCGAACCACGAGTGGCTGAACCTGCTGTGGTGCACCTATCCGGGGAAAGGATATCCCGCCGGATATGTGGATACCATCGCCGACTATCGAGTCGGAACGGACAACAGCGGCAACAGCGCGGATTATCGGCAGGCGGTACTGTCACAGGGCAATCCGTACCTGAACTTTATTTCCGGTTGGGGGCTGTCCTACGGGCAGGCGAACTCCGACCACTCCATTGCGTCCGACCCGACCGCATCCGACCTGTTCACCATCGCTTACGGCTGGTGGGCAAGCCCCGGACACCCGAACGACGATTTTCACGAGCAATTCCACGCGCCTGTCGTGTGTGAATATCTATGCCGGCAGCTCGGCGTGGACACTTCCTGCCTGCCGGAACGTATAAGAGCAACACGGGCAGAAGTGACCTATAAAAGCGGCTACACGGAATACACTAAGCTGGCAGCCATGCCGACGCAGGTGTCCTCTGTTTCCCTTCCCTCGCCCTCTCTGACCGTCCGTCTCGGCGAAACGGCAAGCCTTGCGGCAACGGTGTCTCCGGCAAGCGCGGCAGAATCCCGCGTGCTGTTCGTATCGTCCAACGAAGCAGTAGCGACTGTGGACGCAGGAGGAATCGTGACGGCAGTCAGTGAAGGGACGGCAACGGTTGAAGCGGTGACCGTGGATGGCGGAAAGCGCGCGGCGGCAACCGTTACGGTTACGGCGCCGGCAACGAGAAAACACTGGAAAACCTATTCTGCCGAGTCAGTGGGCATAACGGTTACGGACGAGGCAGGTACCACGGCGCAGGTGCTGTCCGTTGCGGGCGGAACGCTCGCCTTTGTAGGTGATTCGGTGACGGTTTCCATAAATGGCACATCCGTCGGCACAAATCCGCAGACGATGACAGTCAAGGCAGGGGACACGGTATCCGCATCCGGCGGCGCTTGCGTGTTCCGTGTCGGGACGCGACACGAGTTTGCCAAAGACGGTTCTGACGTGTTCTATGGGCTGAACTGGGTATGCGTTGGTGATTCGCTCCTGTCCATACAGCAAAACGGAGCAGACGGGTTCAACAACTATTCGCAGGCGGTCAAGGCGTGGGAAATGCTATCCGGTCAGTACGCGGACGGACGGGCGGAATATGACTCGTCAAATGTCACGAATAACATGAAGCGTCCGGCGCTTATGAGCGGGATAAACTGCTACGGCGGCAAAAATCTGGCGGGAACGCTGTTCGCGCAAGGCGGAACCGGGATGTACAGGAACTCCCCGTATTACTTGCGCCTTGAGGATTGCCCGCACGATGCGGACATTATAACGCTTTATGGATCAATCAACGATTGGAATTATCGGGTGGCAGGTGCCTCCGGTGATGAATCCTATGGCTCCGCGCGCGGCAAATTCTTCACGGAGTCAAGTATGGCTAAATTCACAGACCGGCTGACTTACGCGCAGAATGTTATGGAAAAAGACGGATATGACGCCACCGATATATCCACGTATGCGCGTTATGTCTCAAAGGCGATCGAGATAGCACACAGGCAGGCTCCGCTCGCCAAGGTCGTAGTGCTATCGCCGATCTTCTATAATGTGCAGAACTCGGCGACAAGCAGCCGTCTGTATTCTGACCCGCCGAACTCCCGCTATATCGTCGTACAGGACTACCATCGCAAGTATGGCGCCGACTGGCTAAGCTGGGCAACATGGGGACTCCAAAGTTCCGCCACTTACAATGCCGCCCTTAACCGATGGACGATCACAACCGCGTCAAATTCCTGGTTGGATGACAACAGCATCCTTGTGGACGGCGAGACGATCTCGGCGCACAAGATGATGAGCGACACGGCATTTGCCAAAAAGTACGTTTTCGATTACAGCGAATCCGCCGTATCCTACGGGCACATGAATACGCTATACAACGAGATATACCTTGCGCCTAAATTCGCGAATCTGATCTGCGATACCCTGGGGATTTCCGGGTACTATCTGCCGCAGGGGCTTAAATGCAACAATCTGACATACACCAAGCCGGAAGGACCAGATCCGGAACCAACCGTATATAGCATCATGGTCTCGGCGACGGGATGCACCGTGTCGGGGGCATCCACCATCACGGAGGGTGGCACGGCGACGCTGACGGCAACCGCGAACAGCGGGTACAGTCTGCCGGATGCGGTGACTGTCACAGGGGCGTCCCACTCATGGAACAGCGCGACCGGGGTGCTCACGCTGTCAGACCCGACCGAGGCGGTGTCAGTAACCGTGACGGCGGTCAAGGAGGCAGAGCCGGAGCCGATTCCGCTGTTTGATCGAAACGGAAACCGGATACAGATCCGCGATAGGCTGTGGGTTAAATCTTCCGGCGGAATGATTCACCCGGATCACATATATGATAAAGCCGGAAACAAAATACAGTTTTAGAGAAAATTCAGAGCAAGGAGAATGGAATTTTGAAGCTTGAAATAATGAAAGCCCCCCAAAAGGAAGCTTTGTTTACGTCGATGAACCAGCCCGGTATTTTCGCCGAGGCTGAAGTCCGGGGAAACCTTAATATCGCGGGAGTTCGTTACCGCGTGTCAACGGGCGGAATCAATCCAACGATACCGGTTGATGGATCTGTACCGATCATCTTTGAAGAAGATGGCGGGGAGACGTATCCGGTAAGACTCGCCAAGGTAAGATCTGGACGAATCGTCCCGGATGTGACGGACGCCGATGTCGTCGATATCCTCGCGCGTATCATGCGAATTGAGGAGAGCATCGAGGAACTTCGCCGAAAGATTGAAAGCACGGACGCCAAGGTTGACAACGACCTTCTTGGTAGTATTTTTTGAAAGGGGCATAAAACCATGAAAAAAAGCAAATTCTTCGCATTTCTGGCGGCAATCCTTCTGTCTCTCTCTGCCTGCATCGTATCGGTGCAGGCGGAAGAGATGGAATCCGGCGCGGAAACTCCTGCGGAATCAATCTCGGAAACGGCATCCGGCGCCGAAACCGGCACGGATACCGAAACCGATACGTCGGCAAAGACGCTGACGGCGGAAGAGATTGAAAGCATCCTTGCGGATGCCTCACCGGAGCAGGTGAGGTACATCAAAGCCAAAATTGAGTCGGTTCTGTCCGGTCTGGAGGGATACAACGTGACCGGATGGGATAAGGTAGCGGCATGGGTGACGCGCAATATCTACGCGGTATCATGGGCTATCTTTGGTATCGGCATTGTCTTCGCCGCGTTTGTATACATTCGCAAGAATCGCGGTCTGATGCGTCAGCTTGCCACGCTAAACAACAACAGCGTGGAAATTGCAAAAGCAAGCCACGAGGACAGCGGCAGAGCGTTGGATGCGGTCAAACAATACGCGGCAGAAACGGCGGAAATGCGTGAAGCAGTGGCGGAAATGACCAAAGAAGTCGCCGAAATGCTTGCGGCGCATGAATCAACAAGCGCGGAGAGGGATGCGGCGGTGGCAGAGATTGACGCGCAGAGAAAGGCAGAAACGGACTCCATCCTCTTGCTTGCCGACACATTGGAGGCAATGATGCAGTGCTCCCGCATCAACGATGCCAGAAAGGACGAGATCGCCGCCAAATACGCCGCCGCGAAGCGGCTGATTGGAGGTGCCACGGATGAAAAAACCGGTAACGGTTAAAAGGATGTGCTACGTCCTTTCATACGTCGTCGGGATCGGTGTCCCGGTGTGGGCGGTTATGGAAAAGTTCCCGATTTGGGCGAAGGAGTACAGCCCGGCTAAATCGGCGGGGATCGGTCTGCTTCTTATCGCTTGCATAGTGGTTGCAGTCGGCAGAAAGGTCATAGTGCCGGCGATCGCAAAGTGGCTCGGGTGGCTTGTAGGCTGGGTCGCGCTTGCGCTTGGCGCCGGACTGCTTGCCGGAATCTCGGTATGGCTTTACAACTCTTTGCAGGTTCTGCATGACCTCGGAACCGTTTGCATCGCCTGTTGCGTCGGCTTTTCAATTGCCGCCGCTATTGCGGCGGTTGGAAAAATAATAGGGGATTCCGAATCTACCGGAAAGGAAGAACGCAATGGAGCTGGAACGAATTGAAGAGGAAAGCGGTTTTGAAAAAAAGGCAATCGCCTATAATGCCAAGAGCAAAGCCGCAGCTCATATTTTCGGAAACAACTTGTCACTGATCATCTGCTTTCTGCTTCCAGCGCTCTTTGTGTTCACGATCTGGACAAGACCGACGATCAATGCCGGCTTTGCGGTCATGGGAGACTTTGCCATGACAGTCGTGATTTTCCTCGCCGGTCAGCGCGCGGCGCTCAACGTGGGGATAGAAGGCGGGAAGCTGGACGACGAGTATCTTTCCGCTCGTGCCAAATATCGAGAGGAGCGGGACAAGGTGATAGCCTGTGGAATAAGTCGACTCCCGGATTTTTGCGAAAAAGAAATATCCGAAGAGCTGGACAATGCCATCCGCGTCCGTTGCCGACGGCTTAAAATCAGCCGCGCCGAAATGGAGGAAATGCTCACCATGAATCCTGGCGAGCTTGCCGCCAAAAAGGGGAAGGCTTTCGCCGCCAAATTTGAACCGCTCCGCCGCATAGAGCCGATCGAGCTCACGGACGACATGCTACTTTCAGAAGGACGAGAGTCTGCCAAGCGCGGAGGGCTTGGGAAAGGAGCGGAAGAACATCTGGAAGAGCGGTGGCGCGGAAAGCGCGGAGCAGCGCATATCGCAATCAGCATATTGACGGTGGTCTTTTCCGTAGCCGTTGGATTCGCAATGGCTGACGGCGTGTCGCTCGCTCTTATTGTTTACACGATTTATAAAATGCTTATGCTCCTCGCCAGAATGGCGAACAGCTATCGAGCGGGAGCCAAAGCATATAATACTTACGAAGCCCAATTTCTGACAAACAAGACGAAATACTTGGTCAAATATCAAGAGTTTGTAAAGGAGGCGGAAAATCACGAAGGTAAAGAGGTGCACACGGAACCAGCTGGACGAGTTCTGTGCGAATGCAGGGTTGACCGATCGGCAGAAATACATTGTCAAAAGGAAGCTGTTTGACGGAGACAACCCGCTTGTGGTGAAAATATGCATGGAACTATGCATAAGTAAATCAACATATCATCGCGATGTCAACGAGATCCGGAAATTGCTACATCAATACCTGAACGAAAAAGAAACTTTGGCGGAACTTTACCGAAAATTAAAATGAACTTATATGGACTAAAGGCGGGACGCTGTCCCGCCTTTTTGGCGTTATAATAAAAATACATTAGGAGGTGATCGGAATGGCATATGGATATCAGCCCGGCAATTATAGCTTTATGCCCGGACAAATGGGGCAGTCCCAATCTTTTGGAGCTTATGGCATACCGCAGGCGCAGCAACCGACTTCCAACAAGTTGTTTGTCGTTTCCGCAGAGGATGCATTGTCCCGATTTGCGGCGCCAAATAGCATTATGATTTATCTGCTTCAGGACGAATCAACCCTATATGAGGTATACACAGATGGGCAGGGGAAAAAGTCAATCAGAGCGCGGACGCTTACGGACGCGGCGCAGGATGCCCCGGTCGAATATGCAACCAAGGCGGAACTGGAAGAGCTCAAAAAGGCAATAGATTCCATTAAGGGAGGGACAGCAACATGATCAATCCGGCGCAACTTATGCAGATGGTATCAGGGATGCTGCGAGGCGGGAATCCGCAGATGATTGCCCAGCAGATTCTTCGCCAAAATCCGCAGTTTGCGCAAGCGCTCCAGGGGCAGAACCCTCAAGCCATGGCGCAGAGTATGCTGAGGCAAGCTGGGCTTTCCCCACAGCAGATCCAGCAGATTGCGCAGGCAATACAAGGCGGAGGATCTGCCATGCACAGCCCCGGAGCGTATGGGGCAAGGCAGTAATTTCATCCGGAGCGCGCCCGGTTTGAAATAAAAAACGAAAGGAGAAAAAAACAATGAGTGACTTTGCAGAAGGCTACGCGGTAGGTCAGTCCAACGGAGCCTATACCGATGGATTCGGCGGAGGCGGCGGCTGGGTTTGGATCATCGTCCTTTTCGCCCTTTTCGGATTTGGCGGCTGGGGCGGCAACCGAAATCAGGGCGCGGTGACCGAAGCGGGTTTGTGCAACGCAATGGGCTTCAATGATTTGGCAAATGCTGTCGGGCGTCTTTCCGACCAGAACCAAAATCAGACCATGACGCTCGGCAATGGGATTTGCAATCTCGGCTATGAAATGCAGGGAAGCATCGGGCAGCTTGGGAAGGACGTGGCTCTGTCTCAGGCAGAGCTTTCCCGGCAGATCTCCGACTGTTGCTGTGGCACACAGCGAGCGATTGACGCCGCCAAGTACGATCAGTCGCTTGGATTCGCCGCGGTAAACGCCAATATCGATGCTAAGTTTGCCGCGCTTGAAAAGGCTGGTCTTGAGCGGCAGATCGCCGATCAGGCGGCGAAGATCAACCAGCTGGAGCTGGCTCAGCAGATGTACGGCGTGGTTCGGTATCCAAACGGCTACACCTACAATGCCGGCGCATCCCCGTTCTGCGGATACGGTCAGTGCTGCGCCGCCGCAATCCAGTAAATCAAACTTTGGGGACTAATTATCCCCCATAAAAATGGGGGCGGGAATACTCGCCCCTGATTTGAATAAGGAGGAAAGCCATGCTATTGATTGGAATCAAAAACACGAATGCGCAGACCCTTATATCCGGTGAAAACCTCGACCTCGGGTCTGTATATCGCCGATACTGCCGACGCAACTCATGCGGAACTCCGTCGTTCTACGCGTCCGGCACCGCTCTGACAATCAACGCCGCCGGGATCTACCACGTAACGGCGACGATGGTATGCACCGCCACGGTTGCCGGGATTGTATCGGCGGAGCTCGCCGCGAACGGGGTGGCGATCCCGGGCGCGATATCATCCGAAACGATAACGACAGCCGGCACAGAGCAGCGGACGCTTGTGATCGACCAATACGTGTTGGTTGACAAGGCTTGCACGCTCGGAACAAACGCGATCCGTCCCGTGTCCCTGTCGATAGTAAACGCAGGAGTCGGAGCGACTTACTCTGCGATTACGCTCAACGCGGAAAAGGTGGCATAAAGGGGGCGAGTGAGGTGAACGAAGTCGCAAAAAGGATCCTCATGGAAAGGCATCGCCGCCGAAAAGAACACGAAGCCACAGAGCCGGAAGAGCGGCGCGTCACCGTGCACGCCGCGATTTCCGACGATAACGAGCCGATTCGTCAAAGCGAAGATCTGGAAAATGAAGATCTGACGGAAGACGAGATGCGAGAATGGGCGCGCAATTTGCGAAACGCTGACGGTTCGCACGGCGCACGCTTTTCGCGGCACGAAATTGAGAGTGCCGCTGATAATCTCGGCATCAAAAATACCGGCTACTCCCTCGATGACTTGTGGATGGCGGCAAATATGTCGTATTCTGACTACTGCGGCGCCCTGCTTGAAGTCTGTCCCGGAAATCGAAGCGAGGAGACCGCACTTTACACGAAAATCGGAGCCGCATTCCTTGACGACTCCGATGCCTCGGTGCGCGGGTCGGAAAAATTGATGCTATACTATCGGTGTATAGTCGATGAATAAGAGAGCGGAGGCATTGCCTCCGCTCTTCACTTTGAACCATCCGATTGTTTCTTGCTCCGTCTGTCCCTAAGAGGTTCAACGCCGGGGACGGCGGCAGCGATCAGCTCGCCGACAAATAAATTTACTGTTTTTCCGGCTTCTTTCGCCGCGTCTTTTACTTTTTGCGCGTCAGATTTCCGCAAGCTGATGTTGAGTGGCGAGTAGTTTTCGCGCTTATAATCGCGAGTGTAATCTTTCAAGTTGTAGCCCATATTATTCTTTTTCCATTTCTGCGGGGATTAGCCGCCCCGCCCGGCTATTATCAAAAGTTGTGGATCTCGCCGTCTCGCCCGATGTATCTTTCGTGGCAGAGCCTTGCCGTTTCAAGACCACTAAAAACGATTTGCATCGGGTGCAGTCCAGCTTCTTTTTTGCCGTTCGTGAAATCCGCGTACTTCCTGCGCGTGCCAAAGTTATCATTTTTGACGATGATGTCGCCGCGCTCGTCTCCGAAGTTGATCACAACTGCTCGAACCTCGCGGTTGACATTGAAGTGATCTTCTTCGACGCCGAACACCTCCTTGTATATTTTAGTTGTCAAATCTGCTTTCATCGCTTTTCCCTTTCCCATTTTCTTTTCCTCCATTATTTATTCGTTTTCAGTTATTACGCGCTTTGAATGTATATACAACATCCAATCCGTCATCCATGTCTATGTATCCGTTTTCTTGGCATTTTTCTCCTTTCAAAACTGCAAAATATACACAATCATTTTTCTTTTCCCTTTCCGTTAAGTAATTCCATTGTCTTTTGGCTTCTTCTATCGCCTTTTTCTTTGATGTGAATACTTTTGAATCGTAGATACATCCGTTTTTTCTTTCATCAAAAATTGCATAATAGTTTTTCATCTTTTTTCTCCTTTTCCGTTTCGGGGCTTTCTGTCCCCTCCATGGCTGTATTATACAACAATTCGCGCGAATTGTCAAGAGGTTTGAAAAAAGTTTTTTTCAATTTTTTGTTTCAATTTTTCGTTTCAAATAACGCGCAAAAAGCCAGTGCGAAACGCGCGCAAGTCTGCGCATTTGCTCTGTTTTTTGGGCATAAAAAGCGCCTTGCATCAATAGAAAAGCAAAAAAGCCTTGTTTTCACAAGGCTTTTTGTTTGGAGCGAGTAACGGGAATCGAACAGTTTGCAATGCTCAAAAACCCGTTGTCAGATATAAATATTTTTTCGGCGTTTCAAATTTCGTTTCAATTTTTACCGAAAACTCCGGAAAAATAGGACTGTAGCTGATCCTGGACGCTGCTTTTTTTGGACGCCATGATGTGCCCGTATACCTGGTCAATCATGTTCTCGGTCTCGTGCCCGACATAATCCGCGATGTACTTCTTTGGCACATTAAGCGACAGCATGACGGATATAAGGTAATGGCGCAAGTCGTGGAAGCGGTACTGCCGGACTCCCGCCTTTTTAATGACCCACCGCCAGCGTGACGTGATGTCCGCCGGGTTTATCGTGATTCGGTCGCCCGGGTCCGCTCCGTCCGGCTTGGCGGCATTCAGAGCGTCCACGACCGCCGGGAACAGCTTGATGGTTCGCGTGCCGGCTCTTGTCTTGGTGGTCTTGGTGTGGTACTCCTTATCGTCGCCGAGGACGAGCGCCTGGTGTATGCTGATTATGCCGTCGTATAGATCCACATCGCGCCACGTGAGCGCGGCAATCTCCGAGCGCCGCATACCGCAGCAGGCACCGAGTAAGACCGGGATCTCCATATCCGTTCCGGCGGCGGCTTGCATGATGCGGCGGATCTCCTGCTCTGTCGGGATTCTGACCGTGCTCCGCTCCTTCTGCGGCATCCGGATATTGAAAGTCACGTCCGGCATCTCGTCCGCGAGAGACGCCGAAAAAAGCCCGTAGGCGTTGCGAACGGTTTTTGGTGCAACTCTGCGTGCCTCGTCGTTAACAACGCTCTGGACAAGATTTTGCGACAGTCCCGACAGCTTTACGTCAAGAAGCTCCTGCAGATTGTTCCGGATTATGCCACGGTATGAGCGAATCGTAGCTGGGGACAGGACTGCGGCGCGGCGGTCTATGTAGTCGTTCATCATGTCGCGGACGGTTCGTCCCTGCCCTGTCCGTGCCGCGCGCTTGTCTGCCTTGCGTGCGGCAAGCTCCAGCTGAACCTCGGCATAGGTAGCGCGCGTGATTGACTCGACGATAGACTTACCGTCCGGATCCTTTCCGGCGTAGATGCGCGCCGTATAGGAGCCGGACGGGAGCTGTCTGATTCTTGGGAGCCTTGTATTGCGTCGCGTCATCTCTTATCAATCACAATCTGGGTGACCTTCCCGTCCCGGCAATACACGGTAACGGTCAGAAGGTAGCCCTGCGAGGAAACGCGCCAACACGGGAATATACAGAGCGTTGAGGTCGGGTATCTGCGCGCGAACACATACGACACGGATCCGTCCTCCAGTATGCTCTTTGCCGGAGTAAATCCGGCGGACTCGACGATCCTGACCGCCGTTTCCTCAACAAGCCCGATCTGCAGGCACTTGGCACTTTCGCGCAACTGGCGCACCTTGTCGCGCTCCCGCGACTGCTTGCAGAGCGTGGCGACAAAGCCAATCATCAGATAGAGCGCCAAAGCAATGCCTACAATAATCAAGGTGCGCTTGACGTCTACGTTCTTGGTGGCAGGTGCCACACCGTTTGACCCAACGAAAGCTAAAAACCGCATAGTATCCTCCTGAAAGTATATTATAGTTGTTTTTCAAGGCGCGTCCGCCGTCGATTTTACCAAATATATTCTTACAATTTATGCCAAAAGTCAATAGACGCGGGCGGCGGCAGGTGTTATAATATGACGTGAAGAAAAGCAAGGAGGGAAAAAATGACAAAATCGGAATTGCAAGAACGCCTGACCGCCATCATCCGCGCGAGCGACAAGCCCGAGCTTGTCGCCGCTCTTACTGTCCTCGCTTCTCGTACATACGTGCGATTGCTTCGACCGTCTGCAGGAAGTCCTCCCGCTTGTCCGCCGGGACACTGTCCGCCGCCTTCAGAACACTGACCATATACGGCGGCATTTCGCCCTCCGCTTTGGCGGGGGGCTTTTTTTCGTTGTCCGCCGACAGCAGAGAGTCAACGGATACGCCGAAATAATCTGCAATCTTGCGGACGGTTGAGTTGCGCGGAACAGTACTATCGCTCCATTCCGAGAAAACAGAGGAAGAAAAACCGAGGTCTGCCATAACCTTTGACGGTGACACGCCTTTGCTGGCGCAAATTTTTATAAAATTGCTTTTGAACATAGCATCCGAAGTGTGGGCTTTTTTGCCTGAAAGCAGAAAATCTACCGGAACGCCAAAATAATTCGCGATAATTTGCGCCTTATCAAGCCCCGGGACAATTTGTCCAGACCGGTACTGGCTTATTCCGGATTGTGAAATTCCGGTGTCCTGACTCAACTTGTAAGCGCTGATAGACCGCTCGTCCATCAACTCACACAGTCTTTCTCCGAATGTTTGGCTCTGATCTCCATGTTGCTCGGCAAATAGATCCGCAACCGAGACCCCTATGTAGTCAGCCATCCGCTCTAACGTGTCAGTTCGCGGGGACGCGCCTCGCTTCCATGCGCTCGGCATACTTTGACTTATTCCAAGTTCTTTTAGGGCGTTAGACGCGCTTATTCCGCGAGCCCTGCACAGGCGTTTGTAATTTTCCCAAACCATAGCAACATCACCAAATCAATACAGCGCAATTTGTTTATATCGCTATTTCGATGTAAAATAGCAAATACTTCTTGACAACATCGGTAAAACGATGTATAATACTGTTGCACCCACCGAGAGGCGCTTGACGTCCAGATCATCCCGCCCGGATGATCCGGCGGGTGCCCATCGCGACCCTCCTGTTCCTCGCCCGCCGAAAGGCGGGCAATGGAAAAGGCTGGCAAATCGCAACAAGCCACCCGGCAGGAGACAGAAAAGGCATACCAAAACACACACTTGCATTATAGCAGATTCATGTCTTGCTGTCAATAGGCTAATTTCAAAAAAAGGAGTTGAAACGCAGAAAAATTGAACGGAAAACCCCAAAATTTAAGCAAAAGAAGGAAAGGAGAAGCGAGGTATGAAATGCTTTGAAGTAGGAGATCGGGTTGTGTGGAAGGGGTTCCACGGAAAGCTCATCGTGGTGACGCAACGCAACAAGTGCGGTATCGAGTTCGACGCCTGCAAGAAGGAGGTTCCGATGCGCGGTACAATCGCGCTGGCGCTCAGCACCGACGGAACCGACGGCAAGTGGTGGGCATGGGTTCCCATGACTCAGATCGACCTTGAGTGATTGAGGGAGGACGGGAAATGACGGAGAAAATCATCGTGTGCAAATACGAGAACGGGGAGCTTGCGTCAAGCTCCGAGGTAAAGCGGACATCGACGGCGTTCTGCAATGTGGAGGCGTTCCTCCGCGCGATGCAGAACGAGATCATGTCCGGCGTCCGGTGCGGCGAGATGTACGCCGCCGACGGTATCGTCTCCACGGCATACGCCGAGAACGGTCTGCGGTGGGTATTCAGAGAGGAGGTGAAAATCGGTGCTGTCTAAACGGGACTACAAGGCTCGGCTGCTTGCGACCGGGACTACAAGTCAGAAGGTCGCCGAACTCATCGGCGCGGCAATCGGGGAGCCGGTTGCGCGCTACGAGCTGGCGCGGTGCTTTGACTACAAGTGCGATTCTGGGAAGGTGAGCCGCATCAGAGCGGAGGCGGACAGAATCACCGCCAAGCTGGTGCGGCGGCGCGAGAACGAGGAGAAAGAGGACGTGATCGACGCGCTCAAGCGCGAGGGTGTTCTGATGCCTGACAAGGACGTCACGATCTTCCTCGGCGACTACAGTTGGGGCGCGACCGTGTTCGTGTTCATCGGCGGCGAGTTCTACGGCATCCGAAATCCGGAAACAGGGAAGTGGAGGATGCGGAAGGATGGCTAAAAAGGCAGGGACAAACAAGATGCTGGCGACCGTCGGGAGCAACATCGCCTGCCTGACCAAGGTCAGGGGCAAGACCTGCGAGGAGATGGCGCAGACGCTGTGCATGAGCCGCAACACGTGGCACAGCCGCGTTTCAAACCCGGGCAGCATCTCGTTGCTTGAGCTCGACGCGATAGCCAAGGCACTCGGAACCACGCCGCAACGGCTTCTGACGGAAACGGCATGGTGATGGCGTCAAGCATTTTCGGCGCGGACGGCGTCATACACGCCGCGCAACCTCAATCAACCGCCACCGAGGCGGAGGAGGGGCAGACGCACAAGCCGTACGGGCGGCACAACTGCGAGGACATATCGGTCTGCCTTGACTGTCAAAAGCCGTACTGCCCCGGGATCTGCATGGATGTCCGGGCGGGCGCGAAAAAAGCAAAGCAAAAAAGGGATTCAAGAAACAGGAGGAAGAAGCAAGGAAATGAGGTATCAGGCAAGAAAGAGCAGGCGGAAGATATACCGTGACCGCGAGGAGCGGTATTGCCGCCAGATCGAAGAAGACCGCAACGCCGCGGGCGAGGATATCATCCGGGCAGAGCGGGAGGCTATCATCCGGGACATGATGGATGGCGTGCGCCGTTGGGGCGGGTACTACTATGGCTGAGATAGAAAGGATAAACATATACCAGCGGATGCTGGCTATAACCGCCGATATGCAGACGGTCGCCAAGAATCTGCTCGTCCCAGCCGGTGGCGGGAAGTACCGGGCGGTTAGCGAGACAGATGTGCTCAACGCAGTCAAGCCGTTGGAGATAAGGCACGGCGTATACAGCTACCCGGTCGAGCGCCGGACGATATCGGTTGACGTGTTGGAGACCGAGGAGCGCCGGAAGGACTACGACACCAAGCAGTACGAGGTAATCAAGAAGACGCAGTTCGTCTATCGCATCGAAACGCGGTACCGGTTCGTCAACGTGGATTTCCCCGACGAGTACATCGACGTGGTCAGCTACGGGGACGGCATCGACAGCGCGGACAAGGCACCCGGAAAGGCTATGACGTACTCCGACAAGTACGCCCTGCTTAAAGCCTACAAGATACAGACCGGGGACGATCCGGATCAGGACGCAAGCCCGGATTACAAAAATGCAAAGCCCGCGTCAAGGAACGCCAAAGCCGCGACGAAGCAGGCAGAACCGGAACAGCCGGAGCCGGCAGCGGGACAGGATCGCGAGCTCGTGGCGCAGATCAGGCAGCTCTATCGGGGCGAACGAATCGCCAAGATGCTCGAATTCCACAACGCCGGCAAGCTGGAGGATATTCCGCCGGAAGTGCTTGCCAAATACGTGGCGGTCGCCATGAAGAAAGGAGCGCCGGATGGAAAGTGATTTCAAGGATTTGATCCGATTTGAACCGGGCACGCACGATCTGACGGCTGACGCGATTGAGCTCATTGCCACGGTAGCCGCGCAGAAGCGGGACATCGACCGTGCCGAAAAGCCGATCAAGGCAAAGCTGCTCGGCGTGATGGGTGCAAACGCGGTCAGCAAGTTCGAGTGCGACCGGCTTTCGGTGGCGTTGGTGACGCCGGCGAGCAAGCCGCGCGAAGAGCTCGATGTGGATGGCTTGACGCGGGATTTCCCGGAAATAGTCGCCGCATATACGCGGAAGGTGGAGGGGGATCCAAAGGCGCCATACATCAAAATAACTGTACGGGAGGTATAGAGCGGTGGCACTCAACCTTAACAAGGTCATTATTGCGGGTCGGCTATGCGCCGACCCAGAGGTAAAAACGACACAGAGCGGCTTGTCGGTAGTGACGGTTCGTGTGGCGGTGAATCGACGCACCAAGTCCGGGGAGCATCCCGAGGCTGACTTCTTCACGGTTACAGCTTGGCGGCAGACCGCCGAGTTCATCGGCAAGTACTTCCGGAAAGGCTCCGCGATCTGCGTGGTCGGATCGCTGACCGTCCGGACTTGGGAGGATCGGGAAGGAAATCGCCGGCAATCGACGGAGATCGTCGCGGACGAGGCTCTTTTCGCGGAAAGCAAACAGGACGGAATCCAAGCCGGAGCGCAGCCTGCGGCAGCTTCTCAAGCACCTACGGACTCGCAGGGCATAAATCCACACTACAGCGCAGTACCCGGAACGCCGGACGGGATGGCTTTTGAACAGATCGGCGAAGATGATGACTTGCCGTTTTAAGCAAGCAAAAAAAAGAAGGGAACAGGTAAACAAAAATGGAAGCTGTAAACAACATGATCGGGAAATACGTTATCGTGCGCGGAAACAGATCCGGTATATTTGCCGGAACGCTCGCCGGCATGGAAAGAGGACTCACATGGCTCACGGATTGCCGCCGGCTTTGGTACTGGGATGGAGCCGCCAGCGACTTCCAGATTGCGACAGACGGAACCAAAAGACCTGATAACTGCCAATTCACGGTAACCGTCGCGGAAATCATTCTGACCGACGTCATTGAGATTATTCCGGCGACGGAAACGGCAGAAAAGCGCATCAAGGAGATCAAAGAATGGAAGCGTTGAACGACAAGATCAAGGCGTTTCTCGGCTCCGGCTCCGGCTCCGGCTCCGGCTACGGCTACGGCTCCGGCTC
>ERZ1026850.259-NODE-259-length-35033-cov-9.025387_pt1 | contig 35033 bp, 29 predicted proteins | sample MGYA00380155_ERZ1026850 | MGnify/ENA primary metagenome ERZ1026850 (study PRJEB33269, sample SAMEA4719791) | human gut metagenome | biome: human-associated habitat; feature: organic feature; material: feces | place: Cameroon | collected 2013-10 ... | reverse complement strand
TCTGCAAAGCAGAATTTACCTTTGCAAAGTGGAATTCACTTTTGCAACTCACCATATTATTTATCGATTAGTTACTGTAACCAGTACTCTCGATTATTTTTCAACTTTCATTTCTCTTACAATCTTACGAAGCTTCAGAACCATAGATGGTGCTACGGAAAGTTCATCTACTCCCATGCGTACAAACTGCTCTGTAAGAGTCGGATCTGCTCCAAGTTCTCCACAGATTCCGGCCCATTTGCCGCACTTATGCGCATTATCCACAACCATCTGGATCATTCTGAGGATTGCTTCATGATGCGGATTATAGAATGGATCCAGCTTTTCATTCTGACGGTCAATTGCCAGTGTGTATTGCGTCAGGTCGTTCGTTCCGATACTGAAGAAATCTACCATCTCTGCAAGTCTGTCACTGATGATTGCTGCTGCAGGAGTCTCGATCATAATTCCCTGTTCCGGAATCTTGTACTGGATTTCCTGCTCTTTGAGTTCAGCCTCAACCTCAGCTACAACATCATAGATTTTCTTTACTTCTTCTGTAGAAGTAATCATTGGATACATAATGGAAAGATTTCCATAAACAGCAGCACGGAAAAGTGCACGGAGCTGTGTTTTGAAGATATCCTTCTGTGTCAGGCAGATACGGATCGCACGATATCCCAGCGCCGGGTTGTCTTCATTTCCAAGATTAAAGTAATCTACCTGCTTATCTGCACCGATATCCAGTGTACGAATGATAACTTTTTTGCCTGCCATCATCTGTACAGCCTGTTTGTAAGCCTGGAACTGCTCTTCCTCTGTCGGGAAGTCATTTCTTCCAAGATAAAGGAATTCACTTCTGAAAAGTCCGATTCCTCCGGCATCATTTTCAAGAACGTATCCGATATCTCCGACACTTCCGATATTTGCATAAATATTGATCTTCTGACCATCCAGTGTCACATTTTCTTTGCCCTTTAATTCCTGAAGAAGTCTGAGTTTTTCTGCTTCTTCAGTCATCTTCTTCTCTGTTTCTGCCTTGATCTCTTCATCCGGATCAAAGGTAACCGTTCCGGCAAATCCATCAACAACTGCTGTCATGCCTGTTTTCAGTTCTTCCAGATCCATTGATACACCAATTAATGCCGGAATATTCATCATACGGGCAAGAATTGCAGTATGAGAATTTGTAGAGCCATGGACCGTTACAAATGCCAGGATCTTATCCTTATCCATCTGTACAGTTTCACTTGGGCTTAAATCATCTGCAACGATTACGGATGGCTCGATAGAACTTAAATCCACATCACCCTGACCACTGAGATTACGAACGAGACGTTCAGAAATATCTTTGATATCTGCTGAACGTGCCTTCATATAATCATCATCCATTGATGCAAACATCTGTGCAAAGTTGTCACCTGTAGTTGCTACTGCATATTCTGCATTGACCTGCTCTGTACGGATAGTATTCTGGATTGCCTCCATATAATCCTCATCCTCAAGCATCATCTGATGTACTTCGAAGATCGCCGCACTTGCCTCACCAACTTCTTTAAGTGCTTTGTCATATAATTTCTGAAGTTGCTCCTGAGAAGCACTTACTGCCTCATCCACACGCTTTACTTCTGCTTCCGGATCTTCAATTCTGGTTCTTTTTACCTGATAATCGTTTTTCTTGAGAACCACGATCGGTCCCATCGCTATTCCTTTATAAACAGATTTTCCCTGAAAACACTGCATACTTACATCCTCCTGCATTTCTGTTGTGTTACACCCTGAAACTGCTGTCGACTTCATTTACAGCAATTTCGTTTTCAATCCGGATTAAAGATTTGCTTCGAAAAATGCTTTTAATTCTGCGATTGCTGTATCTTCATCAGCACCATCAGCAGCTACAGTAACAGTATCACCCTGTTTTACGCCAAGAGACATCAGCATCATAAGCTGGGAAAGTTTCTTTGTTTTACCATCCTTTGTGATTGTACATTCGGATTCAAATTTTTTGGCCTCTTTTGCAAGAAGACCTGCCGGTCTAGCGTGGATTCCAAGTTCGTCGTTGATTGTGTACTCAAATGATTTCATAGTTTTGTTCTCCTTTTAAATTGTATTTTATATTTATAATTAACTATCCGTATCCAGAAGACGTTCCAGATGCATTGCAAGATACCCGATTTCAATGTCCGGAATCGGAAGCTTCAGACTTTTCTCCATCTGACGACAGATTCTCTCTGCTGCCATAAACGGTTCCGGAAATTTTACAGACATATAATCATTCAGATTCATCTTAAGCTTTTCGCCATGGATTGCACGGGCAACCATATAACGCACATGATTCATCAGCCTGTTATAACCCAATGACATAACGTCGATCGAATTGCCCGTCTCTTTTTCTACAAGAGAAATACATTCTCTGACTGTCCTGGCAATCTCCATTGCCTGAGAAACGTTTTCATCTACAATAGCCGCATGCACGTGCAGAGCAATATAGCCGATCTCGTGTTCATCAATCTCAATCTGCATTTTCTCTTTCAGAAGTTCCTGAATGCAGCTGGCCACCTTATATTCTTTATAAAACATAACCCGGATATCATCTGTCAGAGGATTGCTGATCTGCTCTCCATTCTGAACACGTCGGACAGCAAAATCCAGATGATCTGCCATGGTAAAAAGAATGCTGCGGTCTACCTTTCCGAATTCCTTCTCTGCCTGATTCAGCACTTCATTTGCCAGTTCCAGACAAAGCGGTGAAACCGCCTTGAGAATATCTTTTACATCCCCTCGTTCTGTCATTTCTTTCAATGAATACACCGTGGCTTCCGCGATGGCTGGAACCGTCTGTCCCACTTTTTTGCCAAAAGCCACTCCTTTTCCCATGACCAGACATTCCTGGTTATTTCCATCCTGAATTCCTATAAAAGAATTATGATTCAAAATCTTTGCTATCCTGTATGACATCCTTTTCTTCCCCATCCGGGTAATTTTCTACTGAAGCACTTCTATTTCAAAAAGTGGTTCTCCTGCCTTAACCCGGCCCTCTTTTAACAGATGGATTCTCTGGTTCTCTTCCAGTTCTGTACAAAGAACCGGTGATACGACAGAAGGTGCGTTTTTGCTCAGATATTCCAGATCCAGTTTCAGCATCGGATCTCCCTTCTTCACTTCCTGACCACTTTCTACCAGTGCCTCAAATCCCTCACCATTCAATTTTACAGTATCAATTCCAACATGAATCAGAAGACTGATGCCTGATTCTGTTATAAATCCGATGGCATGCTTTGTATCAAACACAAATGCTACTTCTCCATTTTCAGGAGCACGTACATAAGGATCTTCCGGTGTAACAACTGCGCCATCTCCCATCATTTTTTCAGCAAAAGCCTCATCCGGTGCTGTTGAAAGATCTGCAGCATTACCAGTAATAGGACTTGAAATCACAATACGCTCTACAACCTTCTGTCCGGTCTCTTCTTTTTGTCCACTTACTTCCTGACTTTCAGAAACCTCTGCCGGTGCTTCCAGAGTATCCGGTGCTGTTTCCAGATAATCCTCAAGATTTGATTTGATAACCGTAACATTTGGTCCGTATATAACCTGTACACCCTGTCCTTTGTGTACGACACCAGATGCACCTGTTGCCTTTAATACACCATCATTTACCAGAGCTGCGTCATGGACTGTACAGCGAAGACGCGTTGCACAGCAATCTACATCACTGATATTTTTCTTACCGCCAAGACCTCGTGTAATCGCCTCACTGACAGCATCAGAAGAGCCACTGGATTCTCCGGCAATCTGAGCTTCTTTGCGGGCATTTACATCTGCCTTTGTATAAAGCTTTGTTTCTACATCATCATCTTCACGACCAGGAGTTTTAAAATCAAACTTTTTGATCATGAATTTGAAAATGAAATAATATAAAAAGAAATATATAATACCAACCGGAATCACTCTCATCCAGCTTGTCTTAGCATTTCCCTGGAGAATACCAAACAGGAAAAAGTCAAGGAAACCACCGGAAAATGTAAGTCCTACGGCAATATTCAACATATGTGCGATCATATACGCACTACCGGCCAGAACTACCTGAACAGCAAACAATGCCGGAGCCACAAACAGGAAAGAAAATTCGAGCGGCTCAGTAATTCCCGTTGCCATACATGCAAGCGCTGCTGACAGAAGAAGTCCGCCCGCCTGTTTTTTCTTCTCAGGTTTTGCACACTGATACATGGCCAGTGCTGCTCCCGGAAGACCGAAGATCATAAAAATAAATTCTCCGGAAAAATATCTTGTTGCATCTGCACTGAAATGTGCAATATTGGCAGAATCAGCAAGCTGTGCAAAGAAAATATTCTGTCCACCCTGCACCATCTGACCTGCAACTTCCATTGTACCGCCTACAGCGGTCTGCCAGAACGGCATATAAAATACGTGATGAAGTCCAAATGGAATCAGCGCACGTTTGATAAGTCCAAAAATAAGTGTTCCCACATAACCGGAGCCTGTCACCAGACCTCCCAGAGCATAGATTCCATTCTGAACAACCGGCCATACAAAGTAGAGAAGAATTCCCACAAACATATAAACAATCGTGGAAATGATAGGAACAAATCGAGTACCGCCAAAAAATGACAGAGCATTTGGAAGCTGGATTCTGTAATATTTATTGTGCAGGGCTGCTACTCCAAGTCCTACAATAATACCTCCAAACACTCCCATCTGCAATGACTGAATACCACAGACAGAAGTAATCGTTCCTTCAAGAACGCTCTTGGCAATCTCACCATTTTCAAGAATCTGTCCTGTGACTTTGAGCATCGCGTTGATTGCTGTATTCATTACAAAATACGCAATAACTGCTGATAAAGCTGCAACTTCTTTTTCTTTCTTTGCCATACCAATGGCAACTCCGACTGCAAAGATCAGCGGCAGGTTATCAAAGACCGCACTGCCGACACTGTTCATGATTACGAGAAGTGAATGAAGAAGTGTTCCTTCACCAAGAATCTTTGTCAGTCCATACGTTTCAATGGTTGTTGCATTTGTAAAAGAGCTTCCGATACCAAGAAGAAGTCCGGCTACCGGAAGGATTGCGATTGGAAGCATAAAGCTTCGTCCTACTCGCTGTAAAACGCTAAAGATTTTGTCTTTCATCTGAAGTTCTCCTTCTTATTTTTGCAAGAAATGAGAATGTATGAAAATATCTTCAACCGGTTTTAATATAAAAAAGGCATTAACATACATAAACACTCCTTGTTATGTATAGTTAATGCCTCCTAAAATCGAGTTACACACTACAACCAAATCAAATATAACATGGCTGCAGAGAATTTGTCAAGCCGTTAATTTAAGCCAAATTACTGTGAACAGTTACAGTTACGTTACTAACAGTAATTACTGATACATGGCATTCAGGAACATCGGTCCGTCGGTCCGCTATGTGATCTCAGGAGTTCATTCATTTCTCTCATAACAAGTCCGTCTCGATTCCACCCGGTTGCAAAATATCGGAAAACGTCATCACTCTTTTTCTCCTCAAACACCTTCAGGATTCGAAGCACAGTATATCCTCGTACACTGCAGAATTCCGAGACCCTGACTGGAATATGACATGCCTGAAGACTTTCCGAAAGAATCACTCCCTGCGCAGCAATCATTTCCTGATATTGTAATCTTGATGCAGACGCATCCAGAAGAAGATCTACTGTAAACAGGGGCTTTTTCTCTTCATAATTTGCGTGAAAGACCCGATCATCCATGACATATTCTGTTCTCCACACTCTCGCAGGATCCAGGCGACCTGATCTGCCGGGCAGTATATCCGGCTGCTGATGAACCATCATACAATTTCTTATCTGTGACGAAAGCTGTGTTATCATACTCTGATGCAGTTTCTGATTTTTATAATAATATGTTCTGTTCCTTTCCATCTGCAGTTGTGCCTGATCTCTTAAATAACGATTTTCTGCTGAAATTTTCTCTTTTGGAATATATTTTCCGTCTGTAAACCAGACGTGGCAGCCTGCATGATTTCCCTTGCAGAGTTCATTCTCGATCCTTGCCAGTTCCTGCTTTGAATACAATGACCTTCCAAAGCAGTTTTCTATATATGCATGATCTGTTTCTTCTTTTTTTAGGATCATGTGACTGCTGCTTTTATTCTGCATAATTCCGATCTGACCGTTGTCAGCCTGTGAAGAACGCATTACCACAACCCGGTCTGTCTTTACCAGTTGAGCCGGCATGATCCGAGTCAGCAGCCTGGCCGCTGCACCGGTAAAATGAAGCCTTAATGGTTTTCTAAGATGTCGCTTCCCATCAAACAAATGAAAAGTTTTGTAAATATTCAGCAGTCTCTCTACGATTTCTTTCTGCGGCACTTTATTTTCCGGAGTCAGAGCCAAAAACATTTTTTTCTCAAACAGTGTCATCACTGGAGGTTTTCTTCCTGATATCCTGCTCCATCTGGCAGACTGCAGTGTATATACCAACTGATTTTTGCTCATCCATTCCTGACGCGAGAGTTTATATTCTCCTGCAAAAAAAGTTTCTGCATAATCCTTCCGCAATCCTGTCAGTGCCGGTCTCATCGGACTCTCAAGCTTATAAACCATCTGCTCAATGTAAAGCCAGGCCAGATCATCCAGCATCTGCTGCCGGCTATCTCCCTGCCACTGCATAAAAAGTTCTGTAAGTGTTTTTTCGCCATAATATTTATATGCCAATCCTATGACCAGATTCATATAAAAATCCGGCCGGTTTTCCTGACTGTGTATTGCCAGAAACATTGGCTCAAAATCATAATGAGCAGCAGCTCCCCAAATCTGGTTGGCTGCCCGCCTCTGTACTTCTGTATAAGATCCAGTCATCCATCAAACACCTCCGAAGCTTTGAGTTTCATGGGAATTCTGGCATTCATCACATCACTGAGCAGTGACTGCTCATAGCTGTCAAATATTTTATTCGTCACGCCAAGATCAAGAGCATCTCTGACTGGAATTCCTCTGTACATCAGGCTGATTGCATCCAGCAGTCCACGAAGGTCCATTGCCTTGGATGTCAGTTCTCCACTTTCACATTTTTTCTGTATATCCATAAAAAGTAATCCAAACTGCTTATTATATTTAGAAGAAAGATCTGGAAACTGTTCTCTTAACAGTCTCTGCAGATCTTCCAGTGTAAGTGCCGGCATGCGGATCACTACAAATCTTGACGCAAGTGCCTCATTCAATTCTCGGGTTCCTGCATAGTTATAGTTCATCGTTGCAATAAACCGAGTATCGTCTGCCATAGTTATTCTTTCATATCCGGGAACATCTATGACCCGTCTGAAATCCAGTGCAGAATGCAAAACTGCAAGAGCTTCATTTCTTGCCATATTGATCTCATCCAGGATTCCAAAACCACCACTGCTCGCACAGCTGTATACCGGCCCTGGTCTGAACTCAACCTTCCCGTTTCTGAAAGTATCTGTACCGATAAGCGAAGATGCATCCATATTGACATGAAACGAAATGTCCCAGGCAGGGCGGCCGAAAACTGCAGCAAGATTTTCTGTAAGCACATTTTTTCCTGTAGCTTTTTCACCTGCAAGCAATAGATTTTTCCCACACAAAAGTGCTGCCATGGCTTCCTCCCACACTTTTTTGCCATAATAATAAAAATGAGGCACAGGAATCCTTCCTTTCAGCTCCTCCTTCACTGGGTAAGCCGCAGAAAACTCCTGTACCTCCTGAATCAGTTCCTGACTGATTCCTTCCTCTCTCAAAAAATCCGTTATTTTTTTCAGCTTTGACGCCTCACATTCATATCGAAAAAAATGCTGAAATGTCAATCCACATAAGCGGTCATGACATTTCAGCTTATATTAGGTTACTGTTCACTCCGTTCACAGCAACTTGGTCAAAATCCATTCCAAAATTAGTTCAAAAATTCAAATGGATCTTCATCCTTCAAAAAATGCATCAACATATAGGCACACATAATTGCCACACGTTCTTCTTTAAGGATTCGTTTTACTTCGGCACGGTCAGCGAGTACAATTTCAATCTCCTCACTGTCTTCCTGTGCTGCCTTACTGATCTCGCCGCTGGCATATCCATATACGGTTGCACAGGATTCATCCGTCATACCTACTGTTGTAAAATATGGCTTTTCAAATGCCGGATCTACTTTCAAAGGTTCCAGTTTAAGACCTGTTTCTTCGTACATCTCACGAACTGCACCTTCATGGAAATCCTCGCCCGGTTCAACCAGACCTGCCGGAAATTCATAAATATAGTCACCCAATGTGTAGCGATACTGGCGCACCAGAACAACCTTGTCCTTCTTTTCTCCATAGACACTGTAAATGATCACGCCATCCGGATCATTACGACCGGTCTTCAGCTTTAGTGCCGGAACATCCTTGGCTCTGGATGCCACATAATAAGACACCGGAGTATTGTGAACGCTTGTGGCATCCACATGATACAGATTGACAAAACGATTGTCTGTCATTTTTTCTACATTATGAATCTTTCCCATGGGTTTCCTCTTTTCTGCACGATCTGTCTGATATGCTTAAATCAGTCTCCCTTAAGGATAACACGAATTCTTTTATAAATAAAGAATACGATTACAGAAATCAGAATATATTTAAATAAGTTAAATGGAACAATAATCAGTGCCACAAAACCAAGAAGGCTGTTTACAGAAGGATGTACGGCTGATCCCATTTCGATAAATGCTTCGATCGGCATACCAAAAGCTTTACCATATGCCGGAAGCAGTACAAATGCATTCATCAGGCAGGCTGCTAACGTTGTCAGTACAGTACCTGCTGCCATTCCCATAACGGCATGTTTACGACTCTTGTTATGATGCAGTCTGTAGATGATTCCTGCCGGTACAACAAATGTACATCCAAAAAGGAAGTTTGCAAAATCACCAACACCTGCTGTCATAGTTCCCATTGTTACAAGATGCACCAGAACTTTTACTACTTCGATCAGGATACCTGCGATCGGTCCCATTGCAAAAGTTCCTACCAGTACCGGAATCTCTGAAAAATCCAGCTGATAGAAGGATGGTGCCAGGAATGGGAGCGGAAATTCAAAATTCATTAATATTCCGGCGAGGGCTCCAAGCATTGCGATCTGTGTGATCGTTCTAGTACGGCTCCTCTCCATTACATTTCCACTTTTTAATACCTGTTCACTCATACTTGTCTCTCCTTTTTTGAATTATTCTTTTTTTGCAACTCTTCAGTCCCCTCCGGGATACTATCTTCTGAATAGTTAGCTTTTTCTAAAAGAAAATTCTACGCTATGCTGCAGATAAGTTTAGTGGGTGGATTAGTTTCTGCGGCATAAAAAAATCCCGGAAATGATCTTCCCGGGGTACTGAGCACGTATGAATTATTCGTGTTCTTCTCTCATCCAGACTTTACTGTCGGTTCCGGAATTCTGACTTGTGTCAGTCACCGGATCAGCCGCTTTACGCGGGTCGCGGACTTTACCGCCGGTAGGGAATTCCAACTGCATCGGTCACCCTGCCCCGAAGAATTTTCTTTTATCTATCCGTATTATATAACTAACTTTATAAGAATGCAATATAAATTTTAGAAAGAAGGATATGCTTAAAGTATTTTCTATATATTAAAGATAACGGATATTGAAGTTTATTTGGTGATATTACGGGATGGGATTTGTATGTGCGGGACATTAAATAATGCTGCGTTTTCTACTCCGTGCATGCGCTTATTTGCCGCCAGTCGCCCAAACTCGGCTACGCCTCAGACAGCGGGCTTGATGGCGGCAGCTTGCCTGCACGTCATAACGAAAGCCTCGCAGACATTTAATGTCCCGCACATAGAAACTCCCTCCCTGAATATCAAAAACAAGACTTTCATTTTATACAACTATAATATACAGAATTTTCTGCATTGCATATCCCTCCTCTTTTCCAATTTTATATTGCCATGGGTGCCCCACGGGCTCGCGCTCCGCGCTGATATCTGGCCACCTGCGCCAGTGGCGTCAGCCACTATCTAAAATAAAGTACGGTGAGAGTGAGGATAATATAAAAACCAGGTAAGATTTTCGCAAATGTTTCTCTGGTACGGTCTCGCCTGAAGAACTTCGTGAAGGTTCCTGGTTGTACAGGTTTTTGCGTTGATACAGAAAATGCTGCTGTTTGAGCATCTTTGATGCGAGTTCAGCATTTTCTGTATCGCTATTAGCAAAGTTCTGTACACCTTGGTACCTTAGAAGTTCTGAATTGAGACGTATCCAGAGGAACTTTTATCGAAAATCCCATCTGGTTCATTTAATTATCCCGCACTCACCGGGAATCCTTTATTATCTCTCCTCACGGAAATACGGTAATCCAAGTCCCGCCGGCGGCTGGTGCTCCTTCTTCTTTCGAAAACTTGTAAACACCAGTACAATAATCGTTACCACATACGGCAGTGCCTTAAACACTTCCTGCATGCTTCGTCCCAATCCCGGGATATAAAGATACAGAATATAAAGAGCTCCAAAAAGGAATGCTCCCCAGATTGCATTCAATGGTTTCCACAATGCAAAGATTACAAGCGCAACAGCAAGCCATCCACGGTCGCCAAAACCATTGTCTGTCCAGGTTCCGCCAGAGTACTCCATTACAAAATAAAGTCCGCCAAGTCCTGCAAGTCCTGCTCCGATACAAGTAGAAAGATATTTATATTTGATAACATTAATACCTGCAGCATCTGCAGTTCCCGGATTTTCACCGATCGCACGAAGATTTAATCCGGCTCTTGTTTTAAACAGGAACACAGACATTACTACTGCTACGATAATGCAGAGATATGTCATAAATCCATAGTTAAATATCACAGGTCCAATCACCGGAATCTTAGAAAGTCCCGGAATCTTGGCTGTATAAGCACCACCTGTTACTTTTACAGAAATCTGTCCGACACCACCAGCAAGTTTGGAAATAGATCCACCAAAGAAGTTTCCAAAACCTGTTCCGAAAATAGTAAGTGCAAGACCTGTTACGTTCTGGTTAACACGAAGTGTGATCGTCAGAATACTGTAAATCAGTCCACCAATCATTGCACAGGCAAACGCGCAGGCGAATGATATCAGAACACCTAAAAATGCGTTCGGATTCGGGTTATCTTTCTCATAAAGAAAGGCTCCCATCAGTCCGGCAATACCGCCCATATACATAATTCCCGGAATACCCAGATTCAGGTTACCGGATTTCTCAGTCAGAATTTCTCCAAGCGCACCATACAGAATACAGATGCCCTGGACAATTGCTTTTTGAATAAAAATTATCAGTACACTCATTGCATCTACCTCCTATTTCTTTGTACGCTTTACTCTGTAGTTAATAAAGAATTCTGCTCCGATCAGGAAGAACAGAATAATACCAAGAAGTACATTGGATGCATTCTCATTCAGTCCATACTGTGTTGCAATCTGTACAGCTCCCTGATTCATAAAGATAATACCAAAAGAAACTGCAACCATGATAAATGTATTAAATTTAGATAACCATGCAACGATGATCGCTGTAAATCCACGGCCGCCTGCTGTGGCAGTGGAGATTGTATGGCTTGCACCACTTACGATAATAAATCCGGCAATACCGCAGATTGCTCCGGAGATAGCCATGGTACGAATGATAACTCTTTTTACATGGATACCGGCATATCTTGCAGTATTTTCACTTTCACCGACTACTGCAATCTCGTAACCCTGTTTGCAGTATTTCAGGTAAACAAACATTCCTACTGTCAGAATCAGAACAATCAGAACGTTCCATCCATATTTCTGTCCGAACAGCTGAGGAAGCCATCCGGCCTGTGTTGCCTGGTTGATAATACCAACTGTATTGGATCCTTTTGGATTTTCCCAGAAAACAATACAATATGTAACCACCTGCATGGCAACATAGTTCAGCATCAGAGTAAAAAGTGTTTCATTTGTATTCCAGTATGCTTTGAATACCGCCGGAATCATACCCCAGATCATGCCGCCAAGTGCACTTGCGATAAACATAACAATAAGCAGGATCACCGGTGACATTTTATCACCTGCATAGATCATCACTGCTGCAGAACAGGCTCCACCAACCAGTATCTGGCCTTCTGCACCGATATTCCAGAATTTCATTTTAAATGCCGGTGCCAGACCAATTGAAATACACAGAAGAACCATAGTATCACGTATTGTCTGCCACAAACGACGCTCAGAGCCGATTGCTCCATCGCAGATTGCTTTGTATACATCTACCGGATTCATTTTAACAAGCGCCACGATCACCGCGCCACATACAACCAGTGCAAGGATCAGTGCAATAAAACGAATCAGAAGTCTTTCCTGCCAGCTGGCTTTATTTCTTCTTTTACTTACCTGTAAGAAAGGTTCTTTATTCATTGTCAGCCCCTCCTTTTTCATGTTTCGTCATGAGAAGTCCGATTCCATCTTTAGTCGCTGTCCTTCCATCAACCACACCGCTGATTCTGCCGCCGCAGAGTACTGCAATGCGGTCACAGAGTTCAAGCACAACATCAAGGTCTTCAATTACACAGACGACTGCAATGCCTTTTTTCTTCTGTTCGTTGAGAAGCTGATAAATAACATGAGAAGTATTGATATCAACGCCTCTGGTCGGGAATGCTACAAGAAGCACCTTAGGATTCTGAGCGATCTCACGGCCAACCAGAACCTTCTGAACATTACCACCGGACATCTGACGAACCGGAGCAGAAATACTCGGAGTCATAACTTCCAGCTGATCTTTAATTTTCTCTGCCAGTGCTTTCGGTGCCTTACGTTCAAGGAAAGGTCCCTTTCCGTTACGGTAGCTTCGGATCATCATATTGTCAGTCATATCCATATCGCCGACAAGTCCCATACCAATACGGTCTTCCGGAACAAATGCAAGACTGATTCCTGCCTCATTGATAGAGATGGAGTCCATTCCGGAAAGTTCCATTCCTCCACCATTGTCATCGAGAAGGCGGATAGAACCACTCTCCACATCCTGCAGACCCGCGATTGATTCCAGAAGTTCTTTCTGTCCACTTCCGGAAATACCGGCAATACCAAGGATTTCTCCACTGTTTACAGTCAGATCAATATCGTCCAGAGTTTTAACATCATCTTTATCCTTGCAGTTCAGTCCTTTGATCACCAGACGAGGAGTTACGTTCTCCGGCTTCGGTCGTTCAATGTTCAGATTAACCTTGGCGCCGACCATCATTTCGGAAAGACTCTGCACATTTGCCTGTGCTGTCTCAACTGTATCGATATATTTACCTTTACGAAGAATTGCCACACGGTCAGACAGGGCAAGAACTTCCTGCAGCTTATGGGTAATGATAATGATAGCACATCCATCATCTCTCATATTACGCAGGATATCAAAAAGTCTGTCAGCCTCCTGAGGTGTCAGTACTGCTGTAGGTTCGTCCAGAATCAGGATTCTGGCTCCACGATACAGCATTTTAACAATTTCTACAGTCTGTTTTTCTGATACAGACATCTCATAGATTTTTTTAGTAAGATCCAGATCAAATCCATACTTGTTGACCAGTTTCTGGATGTCCTCTGTGATCTTTTTCATATTTAACCGTGCTTTGCCCGGAAGACCAAGTACGATATTTTCCGCTGCTGTCAGTACATCTACCAGTTTAAAATGCTGATGTACCATACCGATTCCAAGCTCATAGGAATCTTTTGGTGAACGGATTTTCACTTCCTGACCATTGACCAGAATATGTCCCTCATCCGGATAATAGATTCCGTAGATCATATTCATCAGAGTAGTCTTACCACTTCCGTTCTCACCAAGGATTGCAAGAATCTCAGATTTTCTCAGTGTGAGATCTACATGATCATTTGCCTGGACTGAACCGAATCGCTTGGAAATCTCTCTGAGTTCAAGTGCATAAGTTTCTCCCACTATCATTTCCTCCTCTTATTCAACCATAATACAACAAAAGAAGCCTCTCCTTTGGAGACTCCCTTTGCGCGCATAACGAGAAAAAAAGCAGAGCTGCTGACAAGCAGCCCTGCTTGATCAAAATCTTATTCTGTAATAGATGTGATTCCGTCAATTGCGATATCAAATGCCGGTGCAGAACCAAATTCTGATTCATGGAAATATCCATCAGAAATGTATTCAACATCACTTCCGTCTTTCTTATATGTTGTGAGCTCTTTGCCATCTACAGTAAATGTGGAAGTATCAAATACATGAAGAGAACCATCGATGATAGCATCTTCAACTTCTTTAACTTTTTCGTCTGTTCCTTCTGCTACAACTTTTTCGTTGAGTGGTGTGATCTTGTCAGCGCCTTCAGCAAAACCTTTGCACCAGTCAGTGTCGATTGCTGTTCCATCAAGCATGCACTGTACTGCATATGTGTAATATACACCCCAGTCCATAGATGCAGAAGTAAGTGCTGTGTCTGGTGCAACGGATGTCATATCTACGTTGTATCCGACACATGGAACACCTGCTGCTTCACATGCTGTAGGAGCACCTGTTGTATCTGCATGCTGGCTGATCAGAACACATCCGTCAGAGATCAGAGCGTCAGCACATTCTTTTTCAAGGTCAAAGCTTGCCCAGCTGTTTGTATATTTAACTTCCATTGTTACGGATGGGCAGACACTCTTTGCGCCAAGATAGAAAGATGTATATCCGGAGATAACCTCTGCATATGGGAACGCACCAACATAGCCCATTTTGCAGTTATCTTCTGTAATTGTGCCATCTTTGATCATTTCGTTCAGTTTCATACCTGCTACAACACCGGATACATAACGTGCTTCATAAATATTTGTAAAGTAGTTATGCATATTGGAAAGTCCACTTGATAAAGCCTGTGTACCTGTTGCATGGCAGAACTGTACGTCCGGATATTCTCCAGCTGCCTCAAGAACATAGGTTTCATGTCCAAAGCTGTTTGCAAAGATAATCTGGCATCCCTGGTCTGCAAGGTCTGCTGCTGCATCGTAGCATCCTTCGTCTTCACCGATAAGAGTTTTCTCGATTACCTGAGAATCATCAAGACCAAGCTTTTCAACCATCTCATCAATACCTGCCATATGAGCTGCTGTGTAGCCTTCGTTCTCATCACCGATATAAATTGCACCAATCTTAAGATCTTCTTTTGCAATGCCTTCACCGGCATCACTTGCATATACTGGAGCAGTCATAGAAACTGCCATTGCAGCTGCAAGTCCAATAGCTAATGCTTTTTTCATTCTTCTTCCTCCATTCTCTACTCTAACTTCTGTTACCGAACAAAAGAGGCACAACTATCTTAGTTACGCCTCTTTGCAAGTACTTATAATATACATGCCAAGATTCAAATTGTCAATAAATTTGCCAAAATCGTATTATTTGTTTGACAGCCTAATTTTTTTTTGTATTTCAATAAGAAATCATTTTTCCGTTAGCGCTATGCGGCATTTATTTTACATTATTTTTCTACGTATAATCAATATTTCGCCTTGACTTTTGCGCGTTAAAGCGTTATACTTTAAAAAGTTAATTCGATTCAGATGGTGAATCAATAAAATCAGGAGGATTTGAAATATGAAAAAGCAGATTTTAGCAGGCGTTCTGTCTGCAACAATGATAGTCGGCATGAACGGTGTAAGTGTATTTGCAGCTGATAAAGCAGATGACAAAACATACAACATCGGTATCTGTCAGCTCGTACAGCACGAAGCACTTGATGCTGCAACACAGGGATTCAAAGATGCCATCACTGAAGAACTTGGCGATAAAGTTACTTTTGATGAGCAAAATGCTCAGGGTGATTCCAACACCTGTTCCACAATCATCACCGACTTTGTTTCTAAAAACGTTGATCTGATTCTTGCAAACGCTACACCTGCACTTCAGGCAGCATCCGCAGGAACATCTGATATCCCGATTCTTGGTACATCCGTTACAGAATACGGCGTAGCGCTTGACCTAGATGATTTCGACGGAACTGTTGGTGGAAACATTTCCGGTACATCAGACCTTGCTCCACTTGAAGATCAGGCTGCAATGCTCAATGAGCTGTTCCCGGATGCAAAGAATGTTGGTCTTATCTACTGCTCAGCAGAAGCCAACTCTCAGTATCAGGTTGATACAGTTAAAGCAGCTCTTGAAAAATTAGGCTACACATGTACTTACTATGCATTCTCAGACTCCAACGACCTTTCTTCTGTTGCTACAACAGCTGCTTCCGAAAGCGATGTAATCTATGTTCCGACTGATAATACTGTTGCTTCCAATACAGAGATCATCAACAACATCTGTCTTCCGGAAAAAGTCCCGGTAATCGCAGGTGAGGAAGGTATCTGTGAAGGATGCGGCGTTGCTACACTTTCCATCAGCTACTATGACCTTGGTGTTGCTACTGGTAAAATGGCTCTCAAAGTTCTTGTAGATGGTGAAGATATTTCCAAAATGCCAATCGAATATGCACCACAGTTTACAAAAGAATACAACCCTGAGATTTGTGAAGAACTCGGTGTTGAAGTTCCGGATGATTATGTAGCAATCGGTGCAGACAAAGAAGAAGCTTCTGATGATGACGCAGCAACAGACGAGACAGCTGAAGAGGAAACAACCGAAGAGGCTGAATAATTTTCGAAGATAATCAAACATTACAAATTTATACAGGCAGCGGGAAAGGAAATATCCTTTCTCGCTTTCTGTGCTATCAGGAGGAACTGAAAAATGAATATTCTTACTTTAATCAATGCACTTCCAGGCGCTGCTGCGCAGGGTCTGATCTGGGGAATTATGGCAATTGGTGTTTACCTCACCTTCCGTATCCTCGATGTAGCTGACCTTACCGTTGATGGCACCATGTGTACAGGTGGTGCGGTCTGCGTTATGATGCTGATGAGCGGCCACAGTGTCTGGGTTTCTATGCTTGCTGCTACCGGAGCCGGAATGCTTGCCGGTCTTGCTACAGGTATCTTTCACACCTTCATGGGAATCCCTGCGATCCTTGCCGGAATCCTGACTCAGCTTGGTCTTTACTCTGCCAACCTTAAAATCATGGGAAAAGCAAACCAGGCAGTCAATGGAAACAAATTTGATCTGCTTGTTTCCCTCCGTAATGTAAAAAATGTTCCATTTTATCAGAATACAATTGTTATCGTTGCAATCTTTATCGTTGTTCTGATCGCGATTCTTTACTGGTTCTTCGGTACAGAACTTGGATGTTCACTCCGTGCTACCGGATGTAATCCAAATATGTCCCGCGCACAGGGAATCAATACGGATGTGTGTAAAGTACTTGGCCTTATGATCTCCAATGGACTGGTTGCACTTTCCAGTGCTCTCCTTGCACAGTACCAGGGATTTGCCGATGTCAACATGGGACGTGGTGCTATCGTAATCGGTCTTGCTGCAGTTATCATCGGTGAGGCAATCTTTGGAAAAATCTTCCGTAACTTTGCTCTCCGTCTTCTCAGCGTTGCTTTTGGTTCTATCCTCTACTATCTGGTACTCCAGACAGTTATCTGGATGGGAATCGATACCGACCTTCTGAAGATGCTGTCCGCACTTGTTGTTGCAGTCTTCCTTGCTGTTCCATACTGGAAAGCAAAATATTTTTCCAAACCAACAAAACGTGGAGGTAACAAATAATGCTCGAACTTAAAAATATATATAAAACATTTAATCCAGGAACCATTAATGAGAAAGTTGCTCTGAATGGTCTGAACCTCACACTGAACGAAGGTGATTTTGTTACCGTTATCGGTGGAAATGGTGCCGGTAAGTCTACTATGTTGAACGCAGTTGCAGGTACATGGATGGTCGACGAAGGCCAGATCATCATTGATGGAATCGATGTTACCAAATTATCTGAACACAAAAGAGCTGCTTACCTTGGACGTGTATTCCAGGATCCTATGACAGGAACTGCTGCTACAATGGGAATCGAAGAAAACCTTGCCCTCGCTAAACGTCGTGGCAAAACACGTTTCCTGAAATCTGGAATCACAAAGAAAGAACGTGAAGAATACAAAGAACTTCTGAAAATTCTTGGTCTTGGACTGGAAGATCGTCTTACTTCCAAAGTCGGACTCCTCTCCGGTGGACAGCGCCAGGCACTTACTCTTCTGATGGCAACACTTCAGAAGCCAAAGCTTCTGCTCCTCGATGAGCATACGGCAGCCCTTGACCCGAAAACAGCAGCCAAGGTCCTTGAGATCACTGAGATGATCGTAAACCGCGATCACCTGACAACTATGATGATCACTCATAATATGCAGGATGCTATTACACATGGAAACCGCCTGATCATGATGATGGAAGGAAAGATCATCCTGGATATTCAGGGAGAAGAGAAGAAGAAACTGACGGTAAGAAATCTGCTGGATCAGTTTGAGAAAGCAAGCGGACAGGAGTTTTCCAATGATTCTGCTCTGCTGAGCTGAGATGTGGATTTAGTAAAAGATATATGATTTTTCTTTTACGCAAGCACTAAAGATATGGTTCATCTTCTACGCAACTAAGTAAAGATATATGATTTTTCAACGGCTTCATCATCCGGAAGTACTAAGGAATAACCCTCGTGTTAAATGCATTCATAAAAATCACAAACTCGCTGACGCTCAAACAGTGTGATTTTTATGAATAACACACTCGGAACATTCCTAAGAACTTCCAGGATTCTTGCAGATGTTGAATTAATCATATATCTTTTTTAGTTGCTGTAAGCTGAAATATATTTATTTATATTTGAAACAAAAAGTATTCTTATGCTTGTAATAAGACAAATATCTCAAGTACTTCTATAAAATTTCTAATAGTATTTTCAATAATATCCTTAAGTCTATTTTAAATTATAAATATTTTATCTTTACATTCCTCCCCCCATCTCGCTCAGCTGCCTCCTTCCCGGAGGGAGCCCGACCACACGCCGCAGAAGGCTATAGCAAAGAGCAGGGAATCGACGGCGTGCTTTGATGGGCTTAATCCAGTTTCTGTCACACATACGACACTGCAAATGGCGCCGTCCAGGTCAAGGGGATCTTTTATAAAGCTGCAAAAACGTAAAAACGGGCTGCAGATGGGATGAATATATGCGTAAGTACCAGTATGTTGAACGGACAGGTATAATGTGCATAAATTCCCAGAAACCTCTGCAATCGTCCGTAGAAATACTTGAATATATCCAGTCTCCCACGCGACACTACAATCAGCGCCGTCCAGGTCAAGGGGGCTTTTATAAAGCTGGCAAAAACGTAAAAACGGGCTGCAGATAGGATGAATAAGCTACTCTGTATGTACCTGTAGAAGTACTTGGCATATAGGACTTTGCGTTGATACAGAAAATGACACTGTCTGAACGAAGTGAGTTTGTCATTTTCTGTATTGTATTTAGCAAAGTTCTCATGTGCTTAGTACTTCCAGGTGCATGCAGCCGTAGCATTATTCATCCTATCTGTAAACCCGTTACTAATTACTTCCCTGCTTTATTTGATCCCCTTCATGGACAAGCTGATTCGCTTCTTCTTCAAATCCACTCCAATCACTCTCACATCCACAACATCCCCAACGGACACTGCCTCCAACGGATGCTTGATAAATCTCTCCGTCATCTCAGAAATATGCACAAGCCCATCCTGATGCACTCCAATATCCACAAATGCACCAAAGTCAATAACATTACGTACGGTTCCCTTAAGAACCATACCTTCTTTGAGGTCCTTCATATCCAGTACATCTGTACGCAGAACCGGTTTCGGCATCTCATCACGAGGATCTCGTGCCGGTTTCTCCAACTCTTTCACAATATCACGCAGAGTCGGTTCACCTACTCCAAGCTCTTCAGCCAATTTCTTATAATTCTTGATCTGTCTGGAAATACCGCTCAGTTTACCACCAGTAATATCTTCTGGTTTATAGCCAAGCTTCTCAAGAACCTTCTGTGCCGCCTCATAGCTTTCCGGATGAACACTGGTAGCATCCAGAGGATTTTTACCACCTGTGATGCGAGCAAAACCTGCACACTGTTCAAAAGCTTTCGGACCAAGCTTGGCAACCTTAAGAAGTTCACGACGACTCTCAAATCGTCCATTCTCTTCACGGTATGCAACAATATTCTTTGCGATTGCTTTACTGATACCGGAAATATATTCCAGAAGAGATGCAGATGCAGTATTCAGATCCACACCGACTTTATTTACACAGTCTTCTACAACCCCACTCAGAGCTTCTCCAAGCTTCTTCTGGTTCATATCATGCTGATACTGCCCTACACCGATAGACTGCGGAGTAATCTTTACAAGCTCGGCCAGCGGATCCTGCAGACGTCTTGCGATAGAAGCTGCACTTCTCTGTCCTACATCAAAGTTCGGGAATTCCTCTGTTGCAAGCTTACTTGCAGAATATACAGATGCTCCGGCCTCATTTGTAATCACATACTGAACCTTCTCCGGAATCTCTTTCAGAAGTTCTACAATAATCTGCTCAGATTCTCTGGATGCAGTTCCGTTCCCAAGAGAAATCAGAGAAACATTGTACTTTCTGATCAGCTTTTTAAGAGTTTCTTTTGCAGCACGGATCTTTGCATCATTCGTCGGCGCTGTCGGATAAATAACAGTTGTATCAAGAACCTTACCCGTCTCATCTACAACAGCCAGCTTACAGCCTGTACGGAAAGCAGGGTCCCATCCAAGAACTACCTTACCTACAATTGGAGGCTGCATCAGAAGCTGTTCCAGGTTCTTTCCGAATACATGGATCGCGCCATCTTCTGCTTTTTCCGTCAGGTCACTTCTGATTTCTCTCTCGATTGCAGGTGCGATCAGACGCTTGTAGCTGTCCTCCACTACTTCACGAAGGATTGGTTTTGTGATCGGGTTGTCTCTTGTGATAACCTGTTTCTGAAGCCATCCCATAGCTTCCTCTTCCGGTGCATTAACCTTAACTGTAAGGATTTTTTCTTTTTCACCACGGTTCAGTGCAAGTACACGGTGTCCGGCAAGCTTTTTGATCGGCTCTTCAAATTCATAATACATTTCGTAAACAGAAGATTCTTCAGGCTTCTTAGCTGCAGAAGCAACGGAGCCTCTGTCCATAGTCAGTTTACGAAGATATATTCGGTAATCTGCCTCATCTGAAATGTGTTCTGCAATAATATCTTTTGCGCCATTGATTGCATCGGCAGCTGTTTCTACACCTTTTTCTTCAGATATAAAAGCTTTTGCCTCTTCTTCAATCGCCTTATCAGTCATCTGAAGCATGATAATATTTGCCAGCGGTTCCAGTCCCTTTTCTTTTGCAATAATTGCACGAGTACGACGCTTCGGACGGAACGGACGGTAAAGGTCTTCCACTACGACCAGTGTCTGAGCATCCAGAATCTGTTTTTTCAGTTCTGCTGTCAGTTTTCCCTGCTCTTCAATACTTCCAAGTACCTGATTTTTTTTATCTTCCAGATTTCTGAGGTAAGTCAGTCTCTCATGAAGTGCACGAAGCTGTTCATCGTTTAAGGATCCTGTTGCTTCTTTACGATATCGGGAAATAAACGGTATGGTACAGCCTTCATCGATCAGTTTGACTGCTGCTTCCACCTGCCATTTTTCCACATTTAATTCTTTCGTTATTACCTGAATAATATCCATTGTATCTCCTTTATCATGCATATTTATTTCAAGAATGCCTCGGCATGCTTTTATGCCTCAGAATTATAGTCATCTTTATTCTGTTTCGTCAATTCCTCTGTTTCTTCCTGATCCCTGCTAAGACACTGCTCGATTTTTTCTCTCTCGCCTCTGTCATGTGCCTGTTTCTGCTGATCCAGTTCCCCTGTCACATACATATAAAACGCAGTCTCAGAAAACTGCATATATGGCACCAGCCACAGCAGACCTATATAGAGTGTAAGTATTGAAAGGAAAAACAGTGGTACAAAGCTCAGCTCCAACATCAGATACTGCCAGATATGTCCTTTCATTGCATGCATACTTACTTTTAATGCTTCTATTCCTCCCATTTCCGGATTATCCGCAAGGAAATAGAATGTCAGTGCAAACGGAACAGTCAAAATAACGCTGAGCACCATTGCAATGAGCCACGCTCCGAGAAGCAGCTGGTACCAGTGCAGCATACCTTCCATTGTACTTCCCGGATCCACCATATAGGTTACATAGTAAAAAGGAATCTGTGCCAATGCATTAAGTAATGCCACAACAAGTCCTGCAACCAGCACTCTGTCCGGCTGATTATGAAACATATACAACAGATTTCCCAGTTTATATTCTCTGCCTCTGCAGATATTCAGCAGCATATAGCTGTAACCAGTGCTGAAGATCATTCCGATCAAAGATACAACAAAAACAAAAATCTCACTCAGCACAAGCGGCAGCACGGTGTCTCCCGGAAACAGTTTCACTGCAAAAATATTTCCGACAAGATTAACTGCTGCAACTGCCAGCATTGCGGCGATGGCAATTCCCCAATTTCCACTGAGATTTCTTTTTGCATAAGACTTCCAGTATTTTCTATCGCCAGTATTCATTTTCTTATTTTCTCCTATCTGCCCGTTTTACGGACATCAGACAAAAATTCCACCTCCGGATATCCAAAGATGGAATTTGTATTTTTAATCTGCAAGATTAAATGCATCATGTACTGCGTTCATGGCTTTTACGCCGTCTTTTTCATTGATCAGAACAGTCACACGAATCTCAGATGTTGAGATCATATTGATGTTGACGCCTTCATTGTAAAGACTTTCAAACATCTTCGCAGCAACACCAGGATTGCTCATCATACCTGCTCCAACAATAGAAAGCTTGGCAATATTTCTTTCTGAATGAAGTTCCTGATAACCAAGTCTTGCCTTATTTTCTTCAAGAACTGCCATAGCATCATCCAGATCTTTGCCATCTACTGTAAAAGAAATATCCTTTGTACCCGCACGTCCGATAGACTGCAGGATAACATCAACGTTAATATGCTGTTTAGCAAGAACATCAAATAATTTAAAAGCCACACCCGGTATGTCTTTCAGACCGATAACGGCAATTCTGACTGCATCTGTATCAAGTGCAACACCACTGATCAGCATTCTTTCCACTGTAACTTCCTCCTTTACGACAGTTCCTTCACTGTTATTCAGACTGGAACGTACCACAAGCGGTACGCCGTATTTTTTAGCCATCTCTACAGATCGGTTATGAAGCACTCCTGCTCCAAGCGTTGCAAGGTCAAGCATTTCATCATATGTGATTTCTTTCAGTTTGCGTGCCTTCGGAACTTTACGCGGATCTGCTGTATAAACTCCATCAACGTCTGTATAGATTTCACAGGCATCTGCATGAAGAGCTGCTGCAAGAGCAACTGCAGTCGTATCTGAACCGCCTCTTCCCAGAGTTGTGTAGTCATCGTATTTATTAACACCCTGGAATCCTGTAACCACAACAATCTTGCGATTCTCAAGTTCTCTGCGGATACGCTCAGTGTCAATTCTCTTGATACGGGCATTTCCGTGTACGCTCGTTGTGTGCATAGCCACCTGAAATGCATTCAGGGACACTGCAGGAACTCCCAGTTTATTAAATGCCATAGACATCAGAGATACAGACATCTGCTCTCCGATCGTAAGAAGCATATCCAGCTCTCTTTTCGGCGGTTTTTCATTAATATCTGTTGCCATGGAGATCAGTTCATCTGTGTATTTTCCCATTGCTGAGAGAACGACCACCACGTCATTTCCTTTTTGGTATTCTTCGACACATCTGTTTGCAACATTATAGATACGCTCTTTGTTGGCTACAGATGTTCCTCCGAATTTCTTTACTATTAACATATCTTCCTCCCGGAATATAATTGTTATAATATTATCTGTCAGCGAATGACACCGATCAGTCTTTCACACGGATCATCGTGATCACTTCACCATTCAGTTTACTGATTTTTTCTTTATATTCTCCCTGAGTCATGTTTACTGTAATAAAAGCAAATTCCTCCGGAAGTTCTGCAACTTTAACGATCTGAAGATTTCCGAATACAGCTTCTGCCTGCTCAGGTGTGACACCTTTGATTCTGACAAAAAATCTGCCTTCAACTTCATCCATCGGTCTGAGAGTCATAGGCTCATTTGACCAGTTTGTTGCAACAGTATTGTGAAGATTCTTAGCCTCCTCAACTACATCGGCAACTACTGCACTTGCAGTTGGAAGCTTACCGGCACCACTGCCATAGAACATTGCATCCCCAAGCATATTTCCATGCACAAAGACTGCATTAAATACATCATTTACACCGTACAGAGGATTTTTCTGGCCAACCAGGAATGGTGCCACAAGTGCAGAATAAGAATCCTCCCCCAGTTTGCGGCTGGTTCCGAGGAGTTTGATCGTCATTCCAAGTTCTTCCGCATATGCCATATCTTCCGGTGTGATCTTTGTGATGCCTTCGGTATAAACATCCTCATAATTAAGGAATTTTCCATAAGCAAGAGAGGACAGAATTGCAATCTTACGGCATGCATCGTAGCCTTCTACATCTGCAGTCGGATCAGCCTCAGCGTAGCCCTTCTGCTGCGCTTCTTTGAGAACCACATCAAAGTCAGAGCCTTCTGTTGCCATCTTGAACATCATATAATTTGTAGTTCCGTTCAGGATACCTGTGATCTCATCGACCTCATCTGCTGTCAGAGATTCATTTAAGGCACGAATGATCGGAATTCCGCCACCACAGCTTGCCTCAAACATAAAATTAATATTCTTCGCTTTGGCAATTTCCATCAATTCCGGACCGTGTTTCGCAACCAGAGCCTTGTTGGATGTGCAGACACTTTTACCTGATTCCAGAGCTCTCTTTACAAAAGTATATGCCGGCTCAATACCACCCATAACTTCTACTACGATGTCTACTTCCGGATCATTTGCTATAATCTCATAATCATGAACCAGAACATCCTGAACCGGATCGCCTGGAAAATCTCTCAGATCAAGAACGTATTTAATATTGATCTCCTGTCCTGCACGCTTATTGATAATTTCATGATTGGTATTGATAACCTCTACAACACCACTTCCAACTGTACCGTATCCTAATACCGCAATATTAACCATATCTTCCTCCTATGTAATGTCTCTGCCTATAGTAGTTATTTATTCTCTTCCAAGGATCTTCAGATAGTGAATGCCCTCCCGACTCTCAATATCCTCGACCATGGCCTCTGCATCCCCCTCACCCGGAAGAATTTCCACACTGAGTGTAAGAGTTGCAATTCCATTGATTGGAATACTCTGATGAATTGTAAGAATATTTCCATGAAAATGTGCAATGGTCTGAAGTACCACAGATAAAAGTCCCGGTTCATCATCCATCTGAATAATGAAAGTAATGGTCTTTCCTCTTGCTTCCTCATGAAAAGGAAAAATATCATCCTTATATTTATAAAAGGAGCTTCGACTGATACCGGTCTGTTCTGCTGCATCCTGTACAGTCTGCGCTCTGCCTGAATCAAGCAGACGTTTTGCCTGTACCACTTTCAACAACACTTCCGGAACTGCCCGCTCCCTGACTACAAAATACTTTTTTTTCTCTGCTATTTTATCCATTACAATCTTCCTGTTCCTGCTGAATCATTGTCTTTCTGTAATATGTCCCTCTCAGGGAATGTCCGTATTTAAAGGACACGTGTTCCCCTACGAGGGATATGTTACCATACCATCCCACGCTCTGCAAGGATTTTTTGCGTTTTACAGCAGGCTGAAAATGGATATTTTAGTGCTTCAGAATCTTGTGAAATTACTGCTGTTCTGCTGGTTTGTTGGACAGTGCGATCCATTTCAGATATGCATTAATAAATGGATCAATATCTCCATCAAGAACAGCATCTACATTACCTGTTTCTTCACTTGTTCTGTGATCTTTTACCATGGTGTATGGCTGCATAACATAAGATCTGATCTGGTTTCCCCAGCCAATATCCGTAACTTCACCACGGATACCAGAAAGCTTTGCTTCTGCCTCCTGCTGTTTCAGAAGATACAGCTTTGCTTTCAGCATCTGCATTGCTTTGTCTTTGTTCATATGCTGAGAACGTTCATTCTGACACTGTACTACGATTCCTGTAGGGAAATGCGTAATACGGATCGCGGATGAAGTTTTATTGATATGCTGTCCACCGGCACCACTGCTTCGGTAGGTATCAATACGGATATCATCATCATTGATCTCAACATCCAGATCCTTCTTAATATCCGGCATAACATCACAAGACACAAACGATGTCTGACGTTTACCGGCAGCATTAAACGGTGAAATACGAACCAGACGATGTACGCCCTTCTCAGACTTCAGATAACCATAGGCATTTTCTCCATTTACCTGGAATGTAACAGACTTGACACCTGCTTCATCTCCATCCAGATAATCCAGAACTTCCATAGTAAAACCTTTACGGTCAACCCAACGGCTGTACATACGATAAAGCATTCCACACCAGTCACAGGCTTCTGTTCCGCCTGCTCCGGCATTCAGCTTGATAATCGCATTTTCACTGTCATATTCTCCTGATAATAAAGTTTTGACACGAATACTGTCAAAATTCTTCTGGAACTCATCCAGCATCTCCTGAATTTCCGGAATGATCTCCGGATCGTTTTCCTCATAGCCCATCTCGATCATGGTTTCCATATCTTCCATCTGAGTTTCCAGACTGTGATAAATTTCCATGTCGTCCTTCATGCTCTTGAGTTCTTTCATTTTCTGCTGAGAAACTTCTGCGTTGTCCCAGAAATCCGGCGCTTCCATTTCACGCTCTAATTCTTCTACCCTCTGCTCTTTGTTAGCGAGGTCAAAGTGAATCCCTCACTTCCACTAATGGTTCTGTGTATGTTGCAAGAATACTCTTGAACTGATCTAATTCAACCACAGCTTCACCTTCTTTCTATATAATCATATACTGTAATACCATACCATAGATGGGGAAAAACTGCAAGATTTGCGGGTGCGGAAAAGAAGCACTTCCACCTAAAACTACCATAGATTATAATTCTATTTTTTCCAGATCCTCCGGAACGTACAGATTTCCATGGAAATACTTCTTTCCTTCTTCTGTATATAATTCTTTACGATGAGCAATATTCTTATCCTCTGTATGATAAAGGATCAGATTCTTTACACCCAGCTGCTCAGCCAGTTCATTTGCATCTTTAACTGTAGAATGATGCTTCTCATACGGATGAAATATGTCTGCCTGGTCATAAAGACAGAATGCCTCGTGAAGCAGCCATTTGCTGTTTTCGGCATATTTTTTCTCACATTCGTTATACGGCTCATCTCCGCAACAGGTCAGCTTTTCGCCATTTCCCATGTCCATGCAGAAACCGTATTGTTTTGCTTTGGTAGACTGTATATCAAAAAATGTCACCTTATGCCCCATCAGTTCTCTTTCTTCACCATCATTTACCACTACAAGATGCAGGCGGTCTCCGATAAAACAGGTCTGTTTCGCCGGGTAAAGCTTCTCCGCAAAATCTTTCAGCAGACTGATGACCTCATCATGTCCGTAGATCCAGGCTTCGCCCTCATACTGACCCTGTTTCATATTCTGACAGATCATTCGGATCATCCAGATGATTCCCATAAGATGATCTACATGTTTGTGAGTCACGAAAATTTCTCTCATATCTTTCCAGTCAAAACCGGCCTGTTTCAGCTGACGAAGCAGCGTGTTTCCACCACCGCCGTCCACAAGGAGATGTTTATCCCCATCCTCAAGCACAAAACATGTGTTATAACACTCCGTGACCATTGCATTTCCCGTTCCAAGCATTGTTATATTCATTGAAAAACTGCCTCCTTATATATTGCCTACCTGTACAATAGCATACAATATTTTTTTAATGCAAGTATTAATACGCAAAAATACCTTCCATCATGGATTATCTTTCCACAATGGAAGGTATCTCTGAAAAAGAGAAAAAGTACTGATTTATTGCTGTATATTATGCGAAAAAGCTTTCCGCAACACTCATATCTGCCACATATCCAACACTGCCGGTCATGTAGATCGTACCATCGTCTTTGATGTCGATCTGGATCATACCGCCTGGCTGATTTACATTAACTCTGTTTTCCACAAGACCAAGTCTGTGTGCTGCGACTGCTGCCGCGCAGCTTCCTGTTCCGGAAGCTTTAGTATATCCTGAACCTCTTTCCCAGATTTCTATCTCCAGATTTCCTGTATCAATCTTGCGACAGATCTGAAGATTCATTTTTTCCGGGAATTCATCTGCATTTTCTACATAAGGTCCAATTTCTTTTACCTTTTCCGGTGTTGCCTGATCCGTAAAAATAATACAGTGCGGATTACCTACTGTTAAACAAGTAGCTTTATATCCTTTACCATTGAAGGTAAAATCTTCATTGATTACTTCACGAACTTCCCCTGTTACTGGAATTTCTCTGGAAATAAAAGAAGCCTTGCCCATTTTTACCCGAAACTCTGTTGCTCGATTGTTAAGACATTCTACTTCAATTGGTCCGGAAAGTGTCTCGATACTGAATTTTTGTTCCTTAACATACTCATGATCCAGCAGATATTTTGCAAAGATACGAACACCATTACCACTGATTGCAGTTTCACTGCCATCTGCATTATAGATACGAACACCCATTTTTCCATTGATCTCAACCGGTCCGTAGAGGACACCATCTGCACCAAGGCCTAATCCACGCTGGCACAGAAGAGCTATTTTTTTGCCCTGCAGCTGTACACGATTTTTGTTCGGATCCAGCACCAGATAATCATTTCCAAGTCCCTGATATTTTATCATTGTAATACAGTTGTTCATAACTATATCCTCCCGCCCGATTTTTTTATACTCATATTGCCTGCTGTAATCACAGCTCTGCAATGTTTCAACCATTCAATAGTTTTAGTATATAAGTTATTTTTTACAATGTATATAGAATAAAATGCGATTTGCATTGCAAAAAATGCGCTTATAGGTTGCCGCCATTTTCTTTTTTCTTTATAATAATAGACAACAAAAACTCCAGGAGGTTTCCATGGATTACTCGCAGTATAATCTCGAAAAAAAAGGATATCTGAAAGAGGATTTTCGTCTGTTTCATATTAAAGACCAGACAAACCGGGAATTTTCTTACCATTATCATGACTTTCACAAAATTATTGTCTTTATTTCCGGTAAAGTGACTTATCATATAGAGGGAAAAGCTTATCATCTGAAACCGCGGGATATCCTGCTCGTCAGCCAGGGAGCAATCCACAAACCGGAAATTGATCCATCTGTTCCATATGAACGATATATTTTCTGGATACGGAATGATATTTTCTGTCAGAAATTAAATACCTGTTTCCAGAAAGCAAATGACCGCAGTTTCAATCTGGTAAGGGCCGATTCCGCTCTACAGGAGCATCTGAAGGAGCTTCTCCCTGAAATAAAACATGCATTAAAAAATGAGCATTTTGGGGATTCTGAATTAAAAGATGCTCTGTTCACTCAGTTTATGATCTATATCAATCGTATTTTTCTGAGTACCAGCAATATTCCGGACAAAAAATCCTACTCTTCAGATTCGCAGGTGGAGCAGCTTCTGAAATATATTAATCGCAATCTGACCGAGGAACTTTCCATTGATCAGCTTGCAGAACGATTCTTTTTCAGTAAATATCATATGATGCGTAAGTTTAAAAACGAAACCGGTTATACCATCCATAATTACATCAGCAGTAAACGTCTTCTTCTTGCCCGTTCTCTTATCAGTCAGGGAACGCCTGTTATGAAAGCAGCCGAGATGAGTGGCTTTAATGATTACACTACTTTTGTCCGCTCTTATAAAAAGCAATTCGGAAAAACACCATCTGATGTTTGATTTTTTTGAAAAAAGATAATTTTTTATTTGACATATCCTTCTTATTTGATTACTATAATATCAATAAGAGGGAGTAGTTAGCATCCTTAAGGAAGGGTGAAACAATGATCGTCATCACGCTGAAAAGCCGGTTGTTGTTGTAATCAACGAGACTTTTATCAATCAATTTTTTTGATGTGATAGAGGTCTCTTTTTTATTCCATACCTTTATCGCAGGAAAGGAGTTCATATGGAATATCTGTTACTACTCATTGGATTTGTGTTATTGATCAAAGGTGCTGACTTTTTTGTGGAGGGAAGTTCCTCTCTTGCCAGATTTCTGAAGATTCCCAGCGTGATCATAGGTCTGACAATCGTGGCTATGGGAACCAGCGCGCCGGAGGCATCCGTCAGCATCAATGCCGCACTTGCAGGAAACAATGATATTGCCGTCAGCAATATAATCGGCTCAAATATTTTTAACGGACTCGTCGTTGTTGGTATCTGTGCTTTTATGGCTGGTTTCAAAACAAACCGCGATATTCTGAAACGAGATATGCCGGTTAATATTCTGATCACAGCGATTCTCTGTGTTATGATCGCAGACGGCAGACTCAGCAGACTGGAAGGGATCCTGCTTCTTGCCGGAATGATTTTCTACATTGTAAATATGATTCTCTCTGCTTTAAAAACGAGAAGCAGCTGTCCGGATGAAAAGAGCATGCCTTTGTATAAATCTCTTATCTTTATCGCCGGTGGGCTTGTTGCCGTTATCTTCGGTGGTAATCTTGTAGTAAACAATGCAAGCCAGATTGCAGTATCATTTGGTGTAAGCCAGAACTTTATCGGTCTCACTATTGTTGCAATCGGTACCTCCCTGCCAGAGCTTGTGACTTCAATCGTAGCTACGCGAAAAGGGGACAGCGGTCTGGCTCTTGGAAATGCAATCGGATCGAATATTTTCAATATTCTTTTTATCCTGGGTATGTCAGCTACGATCTCACCACTTCATATCCTGTCTGAATCTGTTATTGACTGCGCAATCCTGCTGGTAAGCGGAATCCTGCTGTTTGTTTTTGCATATACCAGGAAGTCTATGAACCGTACAGAGGGAGCTATCTGTGTACTGAGTTATATTGGATATACGGCATATCTGTTTATCAGATGATACATCTTGAAATTTTGAACAAAGATCTTTTATCATGCCGAATATTTGTATATGAACAGCTCTGCAGAATTGCATTTTCTGACGTAAAATGGCATAATAATGGCATACAGAATTTCCTGTATGCCATTTCATTTACATATTAAGGAGACTCAATTTTATGGAATTTCAGAAAGTAATTGAAACACGAAGAACTGTTCGTAAATACAGTGCGGATGAACGCGTTACCAGAGAGCAGATGGAGGAATTGCTCCGTGCAGCGCAGGAAGCTCCGTCATGGAAAAATTCTCAGACCGGGCGCTATTATTGTGTTCTGTCAGAGGATATGGTAAATAAGATTCGTATGGAATGTCTTCCAGGCGCAGGAAATGCAGGAAAATCTGAGCATGCTGCTCTGATCGTAACTACTTTTGTGCATGACCGTGCTGGTTTCCAGAAGGATGGAACTGCTGACAATGAGCTGGGCAATGGATGGGGATGTTATGATCTTGGTCTGCAGAATGAGAATCTTGTGCTGAAGGCTGTTGATCTTGGTCTTTCTACTTTGATCATGGGACTGCGTGAAGCTGATAAGCTTCGTGAGATTCTGAATATCCCGGAGAGTGAAACGATCGTAGCTGTTATTGCAGTCGGTAAAGCTGCTGAGGAGCCAATTCACCCACAGCGTAAACCAATCGAAGAAATTGCTAAATTCTTCTAACTGGCATTGTAAATTCCCTGTATGTAAGCAAATTCATGCAGGGAGTTTTTGTATATTACGCTTCTGTGTCAGGTGTCGCAACTGCAGACCGCTTATGTCTTCCTGTTCTTCCCGCACATCTATTATCTGCCATTCGTGCAAACTCGCTTCGCTCAAACAGTGCACTCGGTGGCAGAAATTAGTGCAGTCAGAACAACGGAAGCCATGCTGTGTCTGCTGTTGTGACACCTGACCAGAAGCTAGATAGTTCAAGAATGCCTCGGCATGATTCCAATCACATACCAGGAATTTATTCCATATTCTTGGGCGCGTCGCGCGTTTCCTCACCCACGATATAAAAAAGAGCACCGCTTCATATATTGTAGGAGCAGGTTATACCTGCGACTCAATATATGAAGCGGTGCTCTGTTATATATAATTATTATGCTTTCATCATTTTCCGTCCGCAGCACTGTTTATACTTCTTGCCGCTTCCGCACGGACACGGATCATTTGGATAAACCTTGTCCTCTTTTCTCTGTACCGGTTTCTTAACAGAACTGTCATCCTTGTTTGTTCCGGTAACTTTCGCAACCTGCTCACGCTCGATCTTCTGCTCAACATGAACATGATACAGCATACGTACTGTGTCTTCCTGAATGGAGCTGATCATGTTGTTGAACATATCAAATGCACTCATCTTGTACTCAACAACCGGATCTCTCTGTCCATATCCTACAAGACCAATACCCTGACGAAGGATCTCCATATCATCGATATGATCCATCCACTTGCTGTCAATGGATTTCAGAAGAATTACACGCTCAAGTTCACGCAGCTGTTCTGGTTCCGGGAACTCAGCTTCTTTAGCTTCGTAAAGTTTGACAGCTTCTTCTTTTATCAGATGTTTGACTTCTTCTTTTCTTTTGCCTTTTACTTTCTCAGTAGTAAGAGGCTCAATCGGAATGATAGGTATAAGTGTTGTATTAAATTCATCCAGATCCCAGTCAACTGCCTCTACATCATCGGAGAAGCACATATCTACTGTACTGTCTACGATGTCTGTGATCATCTTGTAGATGGTATCACGCATATTCTCGCCATCCAGAACCTGACGACGCTCTTTGTAGATGATCTCACGCTGCTCGTTGTTAACCTGGTCATAATCCAGAAGATTTTTACGAATACCAAAGTTGTTGAACTCAATCTTCTCCTGTGCTTTCTGGATTGCATTGGAAAGCATCTTATGTTCAATCTGCTCATTCTCTGCAACACCAAGAGAAGTAAATACCTTCATCAGTCTCTCAGAACCAAACAGACGCATCAGGTCGTCTTCCAGGGAGATGTAGAAACGAGATTCACCCGGGTCTCCCTGACGTCCAGAACGTCCTCGCAGCTGATTATCAATACGTCTGGACTCGTGACGCTCTGTACCGATGATTTTCAGACCGCCAGCTTCTCTTGCCACATCGTCAAGCTTAATGTCGGTACCACGACCAGCCATATTGGTAGCGATGGTAACTGCACCAGCCTGTCCTGCCTGTGCGACGATCTCAGCTTCCAGTTCATGGAATTTCGCATTCAATACGTTGTGCTGGATACCTTCACGGCGGAGCATTTTGCTGAGGAGTTCAGATGTCTCGATGGTAATTGTACCAACCAGAACCGGCTGCTGTTTTGCATGAGCTTCCTTAACAGCCTCAACAACTGCATTGAACTTTTCTTTCTTAGTCATGTATACGGCATCTTCAAGGTCTTTACGCTGTACCGGTCTGTTAGTCGGAATTTCAACAACGTCCATTCCGTAGATATCACGGAATTCCTTTTCCTCTGTAAGTGCTGTACCGGTCATACCGCCCTTCTTGTCATATTTATTAAAGAAGTTCTGGAATGTGATAGTAGCAAGAGTCTTGCTCTCTCTCTTAACCTTAACGTGCTCTTTTGCTTCGATTGCCTGATGAAGTCCATCAGAATAACGACGTCCCGGCATGATACGTCCGGTAAATTCATCAACGATCAGAATCTCATCATCTTTTACTACGTAATCCTGATCTTTGTGCATCAGGTTATGTGCACGAAGTGCAAGGATGATATTATGCTGGATTTCCAGGTTTTCCGGATCAGCCAGGTTCTCGATATTAAAGAATTTTTCAACCTTCTTCACACCCTGTTCAGTAAGGTTAACAATTTTATCTTTCTCATTAACTACAAAGTCACCGGTCTCGACAACTTCTTCACCCATGATAGCCGCCATCTTGGTCATCTCATGGCTGGCTTCACCTCTCTCCAGCTGCTGTGCAAGGATATCGCACACTTCATAAAGCTTAGTGGATTTGCCGCTCTGTCCGGAAATGATCAGAGGTGTACGTGCCTCGTCAATCAGGACGGAGTCAATCTCATCAATAACACAGTAATGCAGATCTCTCTGTACCAGCTGTTCTTTGTAGATAACCATATTGTCACGAAGGTAATCAAATCCCAGTTCGTTGTTTGTTACATATGTGATATCGCATCCGTAAGCAGCACGACGCTCTTCCGGTTTCATGTCATTCAGAACGACACCTACAGTCAGGCCAAGAAACTCATGAACCTTTCCCATCCACTCAGCATCTCGTTTTGCCAGGTAGTCATTGACTGTTACGATATGAACGCCCTTGCCTTCCAGCGCATTCAGATAAGCCGGAAGTGTAGAAACAAGTGTCTTACCTTCACCGGTTTTCATCTCTGCGATACGTCCCTGATGGAGGATGATACCACCGATGATCTGTACACGGTAATGCTCCATACCAAGAACTCGTTTGGCACCTTCACGTACAACTGCAAATGCCTCTGGAAGAAGATCATCCAGTGTTTCACCTTCACTCAGACGTTTCTTGAATTCTCTGGTCTTGTCTCTCAGCTGTTCATCTGTTAATTTCTGCATTTCCGGGCGAAGAGATTCTGTTTTCTCTACGAGCGGCATGATACGCTTAACCTCATGCTCACTTCTTGTCCCGAATACTTTTTGGAATAAATTCATAACATGCTCCTGTTTCTATATTTATTGATCGCTTATATACGAAGTCATCGTATTTATCCTATTTAAGAAATCCCTACTATTTTACCACTTTCCACCAGGGAAAACAATGAATATTTAATAAACAAAATATGTCCATGGCAAAACTCCATGGCAAAACACCTCGCGGGATATTACCTGTGAACAGTTACAAATAAGTTACTGTTAAGGGACAATGGTATTTGGTTAAGACATTGGCAGGGGAATCGTCTCCGCTGTGTAACTTTTACTATCTTAATAATTCTAGTCAATTGCAAAGTTAAATTCCATCCCTATATGGAATTTAATCTTGCAAAGTG
>ERZ1026850.256-NODE-256-length-35219-cov-9.022324_pt1 | contig 35219 bp, 30 predicted proteins | sample MGYA00380155_ERZ1026850 | MGnify/ENA primary metagenome ERZ1026850 (study PRJEB33269, sample SAMEA4719791) | human gut metagenome | biome: human-associated habitat; feature: organic feature; material: feces | place: Cameroon | collected 2013-10 ... | reverse complement strand
GGAGGAATTAAAACAGCTACTGCATTACATGGAGCATTCATCCATAGAGAATGCTTCCACCGAGAGTCTGAAAAAGTTACATCAGATGGTGACAGCAGTTAAGCGGGATGGAGAGGTAGGTCTTGCATATATGAAGAGTTTTGAGAGAGAAGAGAGGATTCGAAGACAGGGCGAAGAAGAAGGAAGAAAAGCTGGACTGGAAGAAGGAAAAGAAGTAGAAATTATAAAGCTTGGTCATAAATTCGGAAAATCAGATGTCGAAATTCTGTCATTGTTGCAGGAAGAACTGCAAATAGATGAAGAACAGGCAAAACAGATACTGGAAAAATATCAGTAGTATATGGAACCTTTTATAGCAGATTTGGTGACTAAAATTGCAAAGAGTAAAAAAGAGTAAGAGAAAATGCAATTGTTACGCATAGTAACAGTATTGTTATAGAGCGTATGTGGTTTTTGATAAGCCTTTGATTTAAGCTGAGTGTATCAACTCAAGCAAGGAGGTCATCAAAATGACAGTAGGAGAAAAAATAAAAGAAGCGAGAAAGCAAGTCGGTTTAACACAGGAACAGTTATCAGAAAAACTGGGTATTTCCCGTAGTGCAGTTGCAAAGTGGGAAACGGACAAGGGGATTCCTGACGTGGATAATCTGAAAATATTATCGGGACTTTTGAATGTAAGTATTGATTATTTATTAGATGATGGCGAGCGTATGGACAAATCAGTGATTAAGGAAGCCATTGATTTATCGAAATATGCCGGAAACCGGAGAAAGAAAACAGAGCAATGTGTTTGTGAAAAATACCCGGATGCACCCTTTGGAACTGCGGATGTTTATAATGAATTAAAAGATGCAGATAAGCAATATTATTTGGTGGAACAAGGTGAGAGACAGCACCTGATACTTGTTACTGACGAATTTATGATAAGTCGTGAATTGGTGCAAAAGCAGTATTCAAACAGATTTGAAATCGGAGACATCAGATTCACGAAGTGTCGGTAACAGCAGTTAAGCGGGATGGAGAGGTAGGTCTTGCATATATGAAGAGTTTTGAGAGGGAAGAGCGGATTCGGAAACAGGGTGAAGAAGAAGGAAAGGCATTGGAAATCATACGTCTTGGCCGGCGCTTTGAAAAATCCAAAGATGAGATAGTGGAATTATTAAAGGAAGAATTAGAGATAAAAGAAGAAAATGCACTGGAACTTTTAGAAATGTATGAAAAATAAAGAAGAAATACGTTAAAACCTTAGAAGCAGGTATGTCAGTTTTGATATACCTGCTTTTTTACATACAATTTACAAAACCATAGCTTTGCATTTTACGTTCCCCCGTTATGATAACAATTGTCACGAAGACGAGAAAGAAAAAATAAATCATTTTGGAGGAAAGAAAATGAAAAAGAAATTATTATCCGTAATGCTGGTAGGAGCATTAGCAATCAGCGCATTAACAGGATGTGGAAGCAAAGAAACCGCATCAGATGACAGTCAGAAAACAGGCACAACAACAGAGGCAGACAGCAGCAGTGATGCAGCAGATACATCAGATTTTGATAACAGTGAAATGATTAACGTACAGTCCAGAGAAGATGGTTCCGGAACAAGAGGAGCATTCATCGAGCTGTTCGGCATCGAAGAGAAAGATGCAGATGGAAATAAAATTGACAACACAACAGAGGAAGCAAATATCACAAACAGTACAGAGGTAATGCTTACATCCGTAGCTGGTGATGAATATGCAATCGGTTATGTATCACTTGGTTCTTTAAATGACACCGTAAAGGCATTAAAGATTGACGGAGCAGAAGCAACAGCAGAAAACATCAAAGCCGGTACATACAAAATCGCAAGACCATTTAACATTGCAACCAAAGGTGATGCAACAGGACTTGCAGCAGATTTCATCAACTACATCATGAGTGATGAAGGACAGAAAGTAATTGAAGACAACGGTTATATCTCACAGGGAAGCAACGGAGCATTTACATCCGATGGTTCTACCGGAAAAATCGTAGTAGCCGGTTCTTCTTCCGTAACACCTGTAATGGAGAAATTAATTGAAGCATACAAAGCAGTCAACAAAGATGCAGAAATCGAACTTCAGGAATCTGATTCTACAACAGGTATGACAGCAGCAATGGAAGGAACCTGTGATATCGGAATGGCTTCCAGAGAATTAAAAGACAGCGAAACAGAAGGCGGACTTACCGCACAGGTAATCGCAATGGATGGTATCGCAGTAGTAGTAAATAACAGCAACCCAATGGATGAGATGAGTTCAGATAATGTAAAGGATATCTTCACAGGTGCAGTAACAACCTGGGATGAAGTTGCAAAATAAATCTGCAAGTAGGATAAGGTAAGAACAGTATGAATAATTTCAAAGAAAAAGCAATGAAAATAGTATTCTTACTCACAGCCAGTTTCTCCATACTGGCTGTTGCCTTAATCTGTGTTTTCCTTTTTGCAAATGGAATACCGGCAATCAAAGAAATCGGATTGCCGGATTTTCTGCTAGGTACAAAATGGAAACCGGGAAATAATCTCTACGGAATCTTCCCGATGATTTTAGGCAGTATCTATGTAACCGCCGGAGCAATTGTGGTGGGAGTACCAATTGGGATTTTAATGGCAATCTTTATGGCAAGATTTTGCCCGAAGAAGCTTCATAGCTTCTTAAAGCCAATGGTAGACCTGTTAGCAGGAATCCCGTCCATCGTATATGGATTCTTTGGTCTGGTAGTCATAGTACCATTTGTAAGAGAACATTTTAAAGGAAACGGAAACAGTATATTTACCGCATCGATTCTTCTTGGAATCATGATACTTCCAACCATAATCAGTGTATCGGAAGCTGCCATCCGTGCAGTACCGGAGCATTATTACGAAGGAGCACTGGCACTTGGCGCAACCCATGAGCGAAGTGTCTTTAAGACTGTGGTTCCGGCAGCAAAATCTGGAATTATGGCAGCAGTTATCTTGGGAATCGGCCGTGCCATTGGTGAGACCATGGCGGTTATGATGGTAGTAGGTAACCAGGCACGTATTCCGAACAGTATATTTAAGGGTGTACGTACCCTGACAACAAATATCGTAATTGAAATGGGTTATGCAACGGATCTGCACCGTGAGGCATTGATTGCAACCGGCGTTGTACTGTTTGTATTTATCCTTATTATCAATCTGGTATTTTCAATTGTAAAAGGAAAGGCGGATAAAGAATAATGACAAAATTCAAAGATAAAATGAATTCTTATAAAAAGCATCCGGGTTCCTTCCTTTTATTACTGCTGGTAATAGCAGCGGCAATTATAACAGTAGCAGTATTGCTTTATCTGGTGGCGTACATATTGATTCACGGTGTGCCATATTTAAAACCAAGTCTTTTCGCACTGGAATATAATTCGGATAATGTATCCATGCTTCCGGCAATGATAAATACATTGGAAATGACACTGGTTTCCCTGCTTTTTGCAGTACCACTTGGAATCGGAGCAGCAGTTTATCTGGTGGAATATGCACCGAAGGGAAGCAAACTGGTAAAAGTAGTAAGAATTACAGCAGAGACCTTAACCGGTATTCCTTCTATTATATATGGTCTGTTTGGTATGTTATTTTTTGTAACCTACCTGCACTGGGGCTATTCCATGTTAGCCGGAGCGGCAACCCTTGCCATTATGGTATTGCCGGTTATCATGCGAACCACAGAAGAAGCATTGCTTTGTGTGCCGGATACCTACCGGGAAGGAAGCTTTGGATTAGGAGCCGGAAGACTTCGTACCGTATTCCGTATTGTTCTTCCATCCGCAATGCCGGGAATATTATCCGGAATCATCCTGGCAGTAGGACGAATTGTAGGAGAGACCGCAGCACTGATTTATACCGCAGGAACGGTAGCAGACCTTGCCCCAAACCTGATGGCATCCGGACGAACCTTGGCCGTTCATATGTATTCTCTTTCCAGAGAGGGCTTACATACCAATGAGGCTTATGCAACCGGCGTAGTTCTTCTGGTCATTGTATTACTGATAAATGGTGTATCAACTTTGATAGCCAGGAAATTCACGAAAGGAGATGGAGAAGTAAAATGAGTGAGCAGGCAAAATTTTCTGTCAAAGGACTTGACTTATATTACGGAGACTTCCACGCATTAAAAGATGTGAATCTTGATATCAATGCAAAAGAGATAACTGCATTTATCGGACCATCCGGTTGTGGAAAGTCTACATTTTTAAAAACATTAAACAGAATGAATGATTTGGTAGAGGGCTGTAAGATTACCGGAGATGTAAGATTAGACGGTGAAAATATTTACAGCGGCATGGATGTCAGCCAGCTGAGAAAACGTGTGGGAATGGTATTCCAGAAGCCAAATCCATTTCCGATGAGTATCTATGACAACATTGCATACGGTCCGAGGACCCACGGTATCCACAACAAAGCCAAATTAAATGAAATCGTGGAGACATCCCTGCGGCAGGCAGCTATCTGGGATGAAGTAAAAGACCGCCTGAATAAGAGTGCACTGGGCATGTCCGGTGGACAGCAGCAGAGACTTTGTATTGCAAGAGCGCTGGCAGTACAGCCGGAAGTAATCCTGATGGATGAGCCGACTTCGGCACTGGACCCGATTTCTACTTCCAAAATCGAGGATTTGGTAATCGAATTAAAAAAAGATTATACCATTATTATGGTAACTCATAATATGCAGCAGGCAACCCGTGTATCGGACAAAACCGTATTTTTCTTATTGGGAGAGATTATAGAGAGTGGAGATACCGAAAAATTATTCTCCGTTCCAACAGACAAACGGACAGAAGATTATATTACAGGGAGGTTTGGTTAAATGCGTAATCGTTTTGACAGACAGCTAGAACAGTTGAACAATGAATTAATCCAGATGGGAAGCATGATAGAGCATGCCATTGAAATGGCAGTTTCAGCCCTGGTAAACCAGGATACGGAAAAAGCCAAAGAAGCAATGGCATATGATGTGGAAATCGACCATCAGGAGCGTGATATTGAATCCTTATGCATGAAGCTTTTATTGCAGCAGCAGCCGGTAGCAAGAGATTTGCGTCTGATTTCTGCAGCATTAAAGATGATTACCGATATGGAGCGAATCGGTGACCATGCCGGTGATATTTCCGAGATGACACTGCTGATGTCTGATGAACCGTATATCATCAGCCCGGAAGAGATTCAGGGTATGGCAAAGGAAACTACAGACATGGTTATCAAGAGCATTGATGCCTTTGTAAAACGCGATATGGAGCTGGCAAAGAAAGTAATCGCACAGGATGATGTTGTGGATGACCTTTTTATGAAAGTAAAACAGGATTTAATCCAGATGATTAATAAGAGTGCAGAAAATGGCGAGCAGGCAGCAGATATCCTTATGGTAGCCAAATATTTTGAGCGAATCGGCGACCATGCCACCAATATTGCAGAGTGGGTCATCTATTCCATTACAGGAACTCACATTGATTAAACATTCTTAGACAAAAGAGAAAAAATAAGTACTTTTTTTACACTGCTTATACATAATTCTTACAAACTGATAAAATATCCTTGCAAAAAGTCTCTAAAGTGTATATGGTGTATATGTAAGACGAAAAATATGTAAAAAATTGAAAAGTCTATGCATATACGATGCATAAGGAGGACAAAATGGACATTTTTGCAGTACTGACCGTAATCGGAGGTCTGGCTCTGTTTCTCTATGGAATGAACGTCATGGGAGCAGGACTGGAGAAAGTATCAGGTGGTAAGTTAGAGCGGGTGTTAGAGAAATTAACCAATAATCCGCTGAAGGGTGTACTATTAGGTGCCGGAGTTACAGCTGTCATTCAGTCATCTTCTGCTACAACCGTAATGGTAGTAGGTTTTGTAAACTCTGGAATCATGAAGCTTTCCCAGGCAATCGGAATTATCATGGGTGCCAATATCGGTACTACCATAACATCCTGGTTATTGAGTCTGAGCGGAATCAGCAGTGATAATATATTTATCAATCTTTTGAAACCAAGCTCTTTCGCACCGATTTTTGCAATGGTAGGTGTACTCCTGCTGATGTTAGGCAAGAAGAGTAAGAAAGCTGATGTAGGAGAGATACTTTTAGGATTTTCTATTCTGATGACCGGAATGGAAGCTATGAGTGGAGCAGTAAAACCATTGGCGGATGTGCCGGAATTTACAAATATGCTGGTAATGTTCCACAATCCGTTGCTTGGAATTCTGGTAGGAGCATTATTGACAGCAATTATTCAGAGTTCCGCAGCTTCTGTAGGTATCCTGCAGGCACTTTCTGTAACCGGAGCATTTACCTATAGTTCCGCAATTCCGATTATCTTAGGACAGAATATTGGAACCTGTGTGACTGCAATGCTTTCCTCTATTGGAGCAAACCGGAATGCAAAACGTACCGCTTTTGTGCATCTGTACTTTAATATAGTAGGTTCCCTGCTATTCCTGGTACTGTATTTTGCATTGAATGCAGTATTCCAGTTCCCATTTGCGGATAAGACAATTGGTGCAGCAGGAATCGCATTGGTTCACAGTATCTTTAATATATTTGCAACCGTAATTTTATTCCCGTTTACAAAAGGACTGGAGAAGTTGGCATATCTGACACTTCCGATTACAGAAGAGGAAAAGAGCAAGAAAGAGGTACAGGAGTTCCCGTTATTAGACGACCGTTTCCTTGCAACACCATCCTTTGCCATTGAGCAGTGCCATAGCATGTCCATTGAGATGGCAAACCTTTCCAAGGATTCTTTCTTAGAAGCAATCGGACTTTTGGAGAATTACACACCGGAAGTAGCGGACGACATTATTGCAAAGGAAAATCTTGTAGATAAATATGAGGACAAGTTGCGGGCATATCTGACGAAATTAAGCAGTCAGAATCTGACTTATGCAGACAGCCAGAATGTATCTACGCTGTTACATTGTATTACAGATTTTGAGCGTATTTCGGACCATGCAGCGAATATCGTAGATTCCATTATCGAGATGACAAAGAAGGAGCTGGTTTTCTCTAAGAAAGCAGAGGAAGAAATGCATGTATTTGGAAAAGCAGTAGAAGACATTCTCTGTCGTACCATGACTGCATATGCTGCCGATGATGAAGAACTGGCTAAGACCGTAGAACCGTTAGAGCAGGTTATTGATGAATTAAATAAAGCAATTAAGAAACGACATATCAAACGTCTCCGGAAAGGAAAATGTTCGATCGAGTTAGGACTGGTGCTGGCAGATATCGTTACCAACTATGAGCGTGTATCCGACCATTGTTCCAACATTGCAGTCTGCCTGATCCAGGAACAGGATAAAGAGGTAGAAGAGCATGACCTGACGGCACATATGGATGAAGAAGACAATAGAAAATTTGCAGAGCAGGTAAAAGAATATACAGAAAAATACGCTTTGCCGGAAAAATAAAAAAGCCGGGAGGAAAATGCAATGGCACTTATCTATATCGTAGAAGATGATATAAACATACGGGAAATCGAACGTTACGCATTAAAAAACAGTGGTTTTGAAGTAGAGGAATTTGATAACGGAAAAGATTTCTTCCAGAGAGTGTCAGAGCAGGCACCATCCCTGATGCTGTTAGATATTATGCTGCCGGGAGAGGATGGACTGGAAATTTTGAGCCGTGTCCGGAAAAATCCGGCAACAGAAAAGACTCCTGTGATTATGGTAACGGCAAAGACCACAGAGATTGATAAAGTCCGTGGACTGGATATGGGTGCAGATGATTATATCAGTAAGCCTTTTGGCGTGATGGAGCTGATTTCCAGAGTGAAAGCATTACTCCGCCGTACCGAAAAGGAAGATGATGGTGATACATTAACCTGTGGAAGCATAGAGATTGATAATAAGCGTCACAGCGTAACCGTTCAGGGAGAAAACTGTGAGCTTACTTTTAAAGAATTTGAACTATTAAAATACCTTATGATAAATCAGGGCATAGTATTATCCCGTGACAAGCTGATGAATCAGGTCTGGGGATTTGAATACGAAGGAGAAAGCCGTACTGTAGATATGCACATAAAGACGCTCCGGCACAAGCTTGGCGATGGCGGGCAACAGATTAAAACCGTCCGCAATGTGGGCTATGTGATGGAGCCGTAGGAGCATTCATGAAGAAAAAAATAAATATACGATTTATTATGATAGCAGCGCTTGCCATTGTGGTCACAGCGCTGTCTGCTATGTTAGTGTATTATAATATCTTAAAAGAGCAGGTATTTGGAGATTTGAAAGCCTATGCCCATGTGATAGAGCTTTTGAATATAGATGACCTTGCAGCAGGAATAGAAAAAGACCCGTATAATCCCATCGATGATGACCTTCGAATCACATTGATTGGAACAGATGGGGAAGTATTATATGAAAGTCTGTTAAATAAAGACGAGATGGACAATCATAATGAACGACCGGAAATTATTGAAGCAAGGGAAAAAGGTGAAGGCGAAGCCGTCCGTTACTCGGCCACTTCCGGAACCCATACGTTTTACTATGCGGAGCGTTTACAGAATGGAAATGTGCTTCGAATCGGAAGGGATTCCGTCAGTGTAAACCGTATTATGGTAAATACTTTAGTGATTGTACTGGTAATTGCACTTTGTATCCTCTTTGTCTGTATGGGAATTTCCCATTATCTGACGAAGAAGCTGGTAGAGCCTATCGAGAAGCTGGCAACGAATATTATGCTGGTGGATGAGAATAATGTATATGAAGAAATCCGGCCTTTTGTGAATACTATTAAGGAGCAGCACATCAATATTATCAATAATGCGCAGCTTCGCCAGGAATTTACCGCGAACGTATCCCATGAATTAAAGACACCGCTGACAGCAATTTCCGGTTATGCAGAGTTAATCGGAAACGGAATGACCGGTAAAGAGGATACCATCCGTTTCTCTAATGAGATACATTCCAATGCCAACCGGCTGTTAAGCCTGATTAATGATATTATAAAGCTTTCAGAACTGGATGAAGCAGACCACCAGATGGAAATGGAAAGAATCGACCTTTATAAACTGGCGGAGAACTGTGTGCAGATGATGCAGGTGACTGCGGAAAAGCAGGGAATCAGACTTATTCTGCAGGGAGAGAGTACCATGGTCATGGCAAATAAGGGACTGATGGATGAAGTCTTTTATAATCTTTGCAGCAATGCCATCCGCTATAATAAGCCAGGTGGAAGTGTCACAGTAACGGTAGGAACAAAGGATGAGCATCCGTTCTTAAGTGTAGCGGATACCGGAATCGGAATTCCAAAGGAATGCCAGGAACGTGTATTTGAGCGGTTTTACCGGGTAGATAAGAGCCGTTCGAAATCCACCGGCGGAACGGGTCTTGGGCTTGCCATTGTAAAGCATATTGTTGCACAGCATAATGCTGCCCTTCACTTAGACAGTGAGCTGGGTGAGGGAACCACCATTGAGATTGTATTTTAGGAAGAACAAGAATGGAAAGAATTGACATAAATTATCATTTAGCGTATATTTGAAGAACAATCCGTGAGGGAGTAGTTCGCGTGAATACGTGATTTGTCAACAACCTCGGTCTGATGAAGACCTGGCAAATCTTAATGAATGAGACTCATGTATGCAGCACAGGATAACTGCATACATGCAGTCTCATTTTAAATTATACTATCGGAGGAATTTGTGTTTATGGTAATGTTCTTTACGCTCTTACTGATGGGAGTCGGTCTTTCGATGGATGCTTTTGCGGTGTCTATCTGCAAGGGACTTTCCATGCGGAAGGTAAACAAAAAACAATGTCTTGTAATTGGCTTATTTTTTGGAGGTTTTCAGGCACTGATGCCATTTATTGGCTGGGTATTAGGAAGCCAGTTTGAACAGTATATTACAAGCATTGACCACTGGATTGCATTTATCCTGTTAGGATTTATCGGTGGAAAAATGGTAGTGGAAGCAATCCGGGAAAAGGATGAGGCAGTAGAAGTCGGGAAAATGGATCCGCCACTGGATCTAAAAGAAATGTTTATTCTGGCAATCGCAACCAGCATCGATGCCCTTGCCGTTGGAATCACATTTGCATTTCTGCAGGTGCCGATCGTTGAGGCAATTTCCATCATCGGAATTACAACCTTTGTAATTTCTGTCATTGGTGTGTATGTAGGAAACTTCTTTGGAAACAGATATAAGAAGAAGGCGGAATTGGCTGGTGGTATAATTCTTATCTTAATCGGACTTAAGATTTTACTGGAGCATCTTGGAATCCTGGCATTTTAAAATAAGGAGGAACGTAAAATGACAACAATCTGGACGTATGTATTACTGGTAGTTGGTTTTGTACTGTTAATTAAAGGAGCAGATTTCTTTGTAGAAGGAAGCTCGGGAATTGCAAAGAAATTAAAGGTGCCATCGTTGATTATCGGACTTACGATAGTGGCAATGGGAACATCCCTGCCGGAATGTGCCGTCAGTGTGGCAGCATCTATTTCCGGAAACAATGCCCTGGCAGTCAGTAATGTAGTTGGCTCAAATATCTTTAACCTGATGGTGGTTTGTGGCTTTTGTGCCGTAATTACACCACTTGCAGTAGGAAAAAAGACCTTAAAGCAGGAATTCCCATTTTCTGTGCTTATGGCAGCTCTGCTTTTAGTGCTGGGCTACATTGGAATGAGCGTTGGCAGAATAGATGGTGTGATTTTATTGATTTTCTTTGCACTCTTCATGTTCTGGATGGTGCGTTCTGCATTAAAGGCAAGAACAGCAGGAATTACAACAGATGCTTCTGAAGAAGCAGATGAGATTGAACGTGCAAAGCCAATCCCGGTATGGCTCTGTCTTGTATACATTGTGGGTGGAGCAGCAGCCATTGCATTTGGCGGCGACATGGTAGTAGACAGTGCTTCTGCCATTGCAGCAGCATTTGGTTTGAGCCAGAATTTAATCGGGCTTACGATAGTAGCAATGGGAACGTCATTACCGGAGCTGGTAACCTCTATTGTGGCAGCCCGTAAAAATGAAGTAGATATGGCTCTGGGAAATGTCATCGGTTCTAATATTTTCAATATCCTTTTTGTTCTTGGTATTGCCGCAGCCATAAGTCCGGTCGCATTTATCATGGAAAATGTGATTGATATTGTAATCTTAATTGTCATGAGCATAATGGTACTGCTGTTTGCCTGGAGCAGGCAGAAAATAAACCGCATTGAAGGAGCAATTATGCTGCTTTCCTATGCGGGATATATGGTCTATATCTGTATGAGATAATATATTTGATAAGAAATAAGAAGCCCGTTTTTGTGGGCTTCTTATTGTGTTATACGAGAAGCAAAAATATCCGTAAGAAGCTGCCGGTGGCAGATTCTGCAGGATGCGGACTAATTTTCTGATTCTTCTAACTGGGAAAGTACATTGTTAAGCTGGAAGGTGGAGCTGTCTATCAGGTCCGGAATGGAACCTAAGTATTCCAGATGAAAGCCGGCATAGCGGAAGAAATAGGTTGTTCTTAATCCATCATCCGGGATGGCAAGCTCGATATATTCATCTGTTGTATCAAGGTCAATGAGATAATATTCATTTGTTATATCGGAGGCGGCGCTGCGGGATAAGGTAAAGTCGCCATTATAAAGCATTTCAGAATAATCGGTTCCATCTACCGTCAGAGTAGAAGAAAGCATTCCCGTTTCTTCGTTGTAAGTGGTGTCATAGTAGACGGCATCCATTTCTCCGTTTCCATCCATATCTGCAGAAACAGCAGACCCCATTAAAGCGTTCAGCTGAAAATTACCGGTGTAATGATATTCAGCCTTCAGAGCATTCAGCTGCTGATAAGGAACGGAAAATAAAAGTGTACCGGAATAAGACGGTGTAATAGCACCATGATTGGCAATAAAAGTTATACCGCCCTTGGTAAAATACCAGTTGCCATCCTTTAGTACATGTTCTAAAAGGTTCGAAGATACATCAGAGCCGTCATGTCTGGCAAGCTGGCTGACTTTGCTGTAGTTCGGTAACAAAAGCTGCTGATTAATAAAAGAAAGTGCACTGTTTATCAGGGCATTGGAATCTGTAGCAATATCAGAAAGAGTAAGTGTTTTGCCATTTTCCAAATCATAATTAAACCCACCATAAGCAGCACTGTGGGTCTCCCCACTGGTAAATTCTTTTCTGGTACTCTCAAAAGATATAATCCGGCTGTCCTGTCTGGTACAGGAAAAATCCTCATCTAAGTGATAGGCGGAAAAGGAATCCGGTGACTCAGCAAAAGAAATTCTTGCGGAAAGCAGACTTTCTAATCTGGCATCCTGAAAAGCATCCAGTTCTTCGTTTAAAGATTGTGTAATGGTTTTGGAAATCTTCGGATGACCGTCTATGGTCACCGTTGGTTTCTGATAGGAGGTATATAATAAAACAGTAGATAAATCATCGGCATGATAAGTCTCTGTTTTGGAATTAAATGTTATTGTTACCGGGTCATTCTGGGGCTGTTCTGTTGATTCTTCTGTAGCGTCCGACTGTTCACTGCCGGAATCCGTCTGTACAGAAGACTGTTTCTTCCCACCACATCCGCCAAAGACCAGGGTGGCAATACAAATCAGGGCAATAAATCTTTGCTTCATAGATATCTCCTCGTGGTTCGCATTCGTATCTAGAGTATAGCACATTTTATCTGGAAAAATCCTTAAAAAAGAATGAAGTTTTCCGGGGAAAGCGTTAGGGGTGAAAGAAGCGTAATATCCGTGCTGTTCAGTGAGTCCGAATGCGACATAAGGGCGGCAAGGGGCACTAAGAATTTCGAAGGGATATGAGATTGGCTGGCAACCGGCGCAAATTCACATCCATGTTCATCTGCGCCTCACCGGCACGTCCCTGTGCCGGCGTTGCCTGGCACTATCCGAAATTCCAAGTGCCCCTAGCTGCTCTTATCATGCATCCGCACTTTGCTGAACAACACGGACATTCGGCATTCTTAGTGCCCCTAGCAGCCCTTATATCGCGTCCGGGCTCGGTAAACAGTGCAGACATCCGTTTGACCAAAACTTTATTCTTTTTTAAGATTCGTCCAATTGAAAAGCAATATCAAGAGGTATATAATCAGGTAAAGTGCGGACGCACAGGGGAATATAGTAAGAACAGGAGGATACACAATGGATTTTTTTGACCGCATGGGAGAGAAACTGGTAACTGCAGGAAGGGATGTCACACAGAAGGCAAAGGATTTATCCGGAACTGCAAAGTTAAACCTTGACATCAAGGCAAAAGAGGATTTTATTGAAAAGCAGTATGCACAGATTGGAAAGCTTTATTATGAAGACCACAAGGATGAAGCAGATGGTGCATATGGACAGCAGATGCAGGCAATTGCAGAGACATTTGCATCAATTGACCATATGAAAGAGGAAGTATTAAAGATTAAAGGAGCACGGCAGTGCCCGCAGTGTGGTGCAACCGTTCCGGAGGACACCGAGTTCTGTGGAAAATGTGGAGCAAAACTGAATATCTTTGAAGATTAGTGGACAACCTACCCATTTGTTTTGAGGAAATTATGCCAATGGGTAGGTTGTTTTATGAAAAAACATAAGATATAATAAGTGGTATACCAATAGGGAAGAGAAAGGTATAGGGAGGTGCAGCAATTTATGAAGAAACGAATGATAAAGCTGACCGGTGCTTTATTAGTGATAGCCAGCTTGGCTTTTTCCGGGTGCGGGAAAAGCACGCAGTTAGACGATTATGCCACTAATGAAGGAAGTGACGACAGCGTAGAAGAAGGCACGGAAGCAGTGGCGGATGACACATCGGGTGATACCGGGGGGATACCGAAGGATGAGATTAAGGTAGGTGTCATTCATCTATCCGATCCGGCAGAGGGAAGTGGTTATACATATACCCATGATCTTGGTATTCAGGGAATGCAGCAGAACTTAAATCTTTCCGATGACCAGATTGTGCGTAAGATTAATATTTCGGACACTGATGCAGATGCAACCAGAGCAGCAATACAGGAATGTATTGACGAAGGCTGCAATATTATTTTTACTACAAGCTGGGGTTATATGGAGACCACCGCAGAGATGGCGGAAGAATATCCGGATGTTTATTTTTCTCATGGAACCGGATATATGAGTAATGGAAAGAATTTTAACAATTATTTTGGAAGAATTTATCAGGCGCGTTACTTAAGCGGAATCGTAGCGGGCATGAATACAAAGTCCAATAAAATCGGTTATGTGGCAGCAATGGATTCAACCAATTCAGAGGTAACCGGTGGAATTGATGCATTTGCATTGGGAATTTATTCTGTCAATCAGGATGCAAAGGTCTATGTAAAAGTTACAAACAGCTGGTTTGACCCGGATGGAGAGAAAGCGGCTGCGGAGACACTTCTTAACATGGGCTGTGATGTAATTGCACAGCATTGTGATACAGAATATCCGCAGACATTGGCGCAGGAAAAAGGCGTTTACAGTATCGGCTACAATTCCGACATGAGTAAAAATGCATCGGAGGCTTGCCTTTGCAGTGTTATCTGGAACTGGAGTGCCTATTATACATCAGCAGTGCAGAGTGTTATCGACGGAACCTGGGATGGCAGCAATTATTATGGAGGAATGAATGAGAACCTGGTAGGACTTACATCGCTTGCTGATTTCTGTGCAGATGGAACTGAGGAGAAAGTAGAGGAGGCAAAGGCAGCAATCCTTTCCGGGGAAAATGGAGTGTTTGATGGTGTAATTGAGACCAATACCGGAGAAACCGTAGGAAAAGAAGGAAAAACATTAGATGATGCGACAATTACCGGAGGAATAGACTGGTATTTTAAGACGGTTGAAGTGGTAGAGTAGGGGGAAGCAAATGAATCTAAAGCAAAAAATTCTGGCAATTACAATTGGACCAGTATTGATATTAGGAATTATCACCATACTATTTACTGTAACCATGGTAAAGAATTCCATGATGGATGAGACAAAGGATGCATTAAAGGGAACTGCTGCCGCAACGTTGGCAGCATATGACCAGAATACCGGAGATTATCTTGAGACCAGTAATGGGGATATCTGGAAGGGAAGTTACAATATTTCCAAATCAGAGAATCTGGTAGACCGGATTAAAGATAATACCGGAATGGATGTAACTTTTTTCTATGGGGATAAACGAATCATGACTTCGGCAATGGATGAGAATGGAAATCGTATTTTAAAATCCAAAGCGGGAGATGTCATTGTAGAAAAAGTATTAAATGGTGGAGAAGAATATTTTAGTGAAGCAGTATCTATAGAAGGAACTTTAAATTATGGTTATTTTATGCCGGTATACCAGAATGGCTCCGATACGGATATTGTGGGAATGATTTTTGTCGGAACCAACAAGCAGGATAAAGATGCTGTTGTAATGCGGCTTTTAGGATCGATTGTGGCAGCCGTGGCAGCAATTATGCTGGTCTGCCTGATTGTCAGCACGAAGCTGGCAAGCACGATCAGTAAGAATATCAGAACCAGTATTAAAACAGTAGAGAAGATTGCAGCAGGCAATTTGAATGTGCAGGTGAATAAAAAGCTGCTTAAAAGCAAGGATGAAATCGGAGACCTTTCCAGAGTTACGATTACCCTGCGTGATGCGATGCAGAGGACGATTCTTGAAATTAATCAGAATGTCCAGAAGCTGTTAGAGGCATCCTCTTTACTTGGAACAGCGGCAGATAATACCAATGGAACGATGAATAAGGTACGCTCCGCTGTAAACCGGATTGTGGAGAATTCTGCCAAACAGGCGGAAAATTCAAAGAGTACTTCTGAGCATATGCGTCTGATGGGAGAAAATATTACAGAGACTTCCGCAGAGGTAGAAGCATTAAACAGCAATGCGGAATTCATGCATCAGTCCAGTGAAAAAGCAGCAGAAACACTATCAAACCTGCAGCATATTAACAGCGAAGTAGAACAGATTATCGGCGAAGTACAGGAACAGACCAACCGTACGAATGATTCTGTGCAGCAGATTCATAAGGCAACTGCATTTATTACATCCATAGCAGAAGAAACGGATTTACTCAGTCTGAATGCATCCATTGAGGCAGCCAGAGCCGGTGAAAGCGGCAGAGGATTTGCAGTTGTTGCAGAACAGATTAAGAAATTATCCGAGCAGTCCAACCAGTCCAGCAGTGAGATAGAAGAGACTGCCATGATGTTAAGTGAGGATTCCCAGAAGGCTGTAGAGATTATGCAGAAGATGCAGGAAATCATTATGAGCCAGAGCGAGAGCATGCAGGATACCCAGAAGGTAGTGGAAGAGGTTGTGGCACAGATTGCCAATTCCATGCAGAGTATCCAGCAGATTAAAGAGACCACAGAGCATCTTGCGAATGTGAGAAATGAGGTTCTGCAGGCAGTTGAGACTCTTTCTAATATAGCGCAGGACAGCGTATCCGGAACGAAAAAGACTTACGAAGATACCGAAGAGGTTGTAGATACCTTTAAGCAGGTATACATGAGCGCGGAGCAGCTTCGTGAGATTGCTGACCAGCTGGCAGGAAGCGTACAGTATTTCCATGTGGATTAAGAAAAATTTATATTGACATATTACTGGTGAAGTGATATTTTAAAATTAAGTTAACCGTTTAACCATGGCGGGAAAAAGAGGTAAACAGCACAAGAAAAGAAATGTTTACTTCTTTTTTTACCATGATGCTTAACCGGTTAAACTAATAGAATAAAAGGAGAAGGAAGAATGAAGAAAAAGAGAGTGGCAGTGTTAGTTCTGACAATGGCGATGCTTGCAGGGGAAGCATTGGGAGCCGCAGGATGTGGAACAAAGGAAACACAGACAGAGCAGGTTGCAGGGGGAACAGAAGTAACGGAAACAGAATCAGAAGTATGTAAAGTTACATTCTATGATTCAGACGGAAAGACCGTGTTAAGTGAGACAGAAGTAAAGAATGGGGAACAGTTAGAAGAGTATATTCCGGAAAAGGACGGCTATACCTTTGCAGGTTGGTTTGCTACTCCGCAGATGAGCCATCGCTTTGATTTTTCACAGGAGATTACAGGAGACACAGAATTGTTTGCAGGGTTTGTCTCTTATGTGGAGGATACCAGAAGCTTTGCTATTTTAGGAAGCGGGACCAGTCCGGCATTGTTAGAATCCAATTGGGGTGCAAATATTGGAGAAATGCAGACAATGACAAAGGAGGATACAGAAGGAGCCAATATTTATACCATTACCCTGGATTTAGAGGAGGGGGATGAATTCCAGTTTGCAATTAATTCCAGCTGGAATAATCAGAGAGGTTATGGTTATTTAGATACTATTGCAAAGGATGGCAAAGAATATTTTAAAAATTCCGGAAGTCTGGGTGATGCCAGCACAAAGCGTTCGAATATCAAATGTGCAATAGCCGGAAATTATACATTTACACTTACGACGTATCCGGGAGAGGATCAGTATGAGACGGATAATTCCAATTATACAGAGGAGAATAAAGAAGCTTTTAATATTAATCCTTACGATGTAATAAGCTGGACTTATAATGGAGAAGCAACATCCGAAACGGAGGAAAAGCAAGTTGACTATTACATAAAGGGTGCAAAGATTACAGACTGGAAAGATGTTTATTCCGATGAGACAAAGTTTACGGAAGAAAATGGAATATATACGCTGACGGTCACCTTAGAGGAAGGCGATGAATTCATGTTTACCTCTCTGGTAACAGTGGGAGAAAATGAGAGCGTAGGAAACGAATACATCCGTTATACCAATATTGATAAAGATGATACGGAAAGTCTTTCTTTTGTAACAGGAACGGACAATGCGAATCTTGTAGCTGTGAAGGCAGGCAGTTATACCTTTACCTATGACCCGGAAACTACAGTTTTAACCGTTTCCTGTGAATAATTCTTATATAAGAATATTGTGCTGTTCAATCGGAATCCTCTGCAGGGCATACTCAATGCTTTGCAGCAGGGATTCTGCTTTGGATAAGCAAATGGCAGGAGCAAAGTAAATGTTGTTGTCTGTACCCAGAAGACTTTGCAGCGTGGAATCGGTTACAACCAGATTTTCCTGCTGAAGATTATTGATGTCGGAAAAATCGTGGATAAAGATGACATCAGGGAAAATCTCTGATAACAGAGCTTTGCGTTCTTCATTTGGTGTTTCTAAGACAGCAAGTTTATAGGACGCTCTTTTAAAATAGGACGCTGCATCGGCAGCGATTTTGCCATAATCAGAATTTATCTGGAAAAACAATGGGTCGTTAATCATGCAGTCAACCGCAAGCAGTGGAATGAAGTTACAATCTCCAATTTTCCGGAAATAATCAGAGGAAATATCATAGCAGACAATGGCATCTGCGTGGTCAAATTTCTCTGTACAATGATCACTTAAGAAGATTAAATCATAGTGATGCTCATGCAGAAAATTGGACAAAAACTGAATAAAATACAACTGCTCAGCACGTTTTAAAATAGATACATCAGGTGACAGGCAGACAGCAATCATGTGATTTAAGTTTGTTGCAAGAGCTTTTGCGGACTGATTTGGCGTATAGTCTAAGAGGTTGATAACCTGTAAAACTTTTTTACGGGTGTTCTCGCTGATTCGCTTATCGGTTCGGTTGTTTACCACATAAGAAACGGTAGCAACAGATACGCCGGCTTCCCGTGCAACATCCCGGATGGTAATTTTCTGGCTCATGATTGTTCTCCTTTAAAAGTAGTATCTGTCACTTGTTATAAAGAACTTTGGAATATTTGTCAACTAAAAAAATAGAAGAATCCTTGTAATGGAAAAAGTGATTACCGAGGATTTAAGGATGGATAATTATGAATGAACATGCAATTTTACATATACCGGATTCCCGTTATTGTTTTGCAACAGCAGAGAAAGAACTGGTGATAAGATTACGGGTGGCAAAAGAAGACGAGAAGATGAAAGTATATTTGATTTATGCTCCCAAATATGACTTTTCCATAAAAAGGGAACGACTGGAAATGGAAGTCAGTTATAGTGACAGGCTGTATCACTATTACGAAGTAAAGCTCCGGCTGGCAGATGTGAGATTTGCCTATATTTTTGAACTGGAAGAGAATGGGAAAATATATTATTTCAGCGAAGATGGCGTTACGGATAGCTATAATTTTGATGAGGGATTTTACAACTTTTTTCAAATGCCGTATATCAACCGCAATGATGTCATGAATGTTGTAGACTGGATGAGGAATGCGGTTTTTTATCAGATTTTTGTGGACCGTTTCCGGCAGGGCGATTTTCAGAAGGATATGTCCTATATTGATATGAAGTGGGGCGGGACTCCTACACCAAAGAATTTTGCCGGCGGCGATTTAAAAGGAATTATAGAAAAACTGGACTATTTGCAGGAGCTTGGTATTACAGCAATCTACTTAACACCAATTTTTTGTTCGGTTTCAAACCATAAATATGATACCATGGATTATATGCAGATAGATCCGCAGTTTGGCAGTAAGGAAGATTTAAAAAATCTGGTAAGGAAAGCACATGAAAAGGGAATGCGGGTTGTGCTGGATGCGGTATTTAATCATTGCAGCATGAATCTGAGCCAGTTTCAGGATGTTTTGAAAAAGGGAAAGGAATCCCCATACTATGACTGGTTCTTAATCGATGGGGATTATCCGGATATACAGAAGGAAAATTATGAATGCTTCGCAGCCTGTAATTATATGCCGAAATTAAATACTGCAAATTCGGCAGTACAGGATTTCCTGCTGCAGATAACAAAATATTGGATGGAAGAGGCAGATATCGATGGCTGGAGACTGGATGTATCCGATGAAGTTTCCCATGCATTCTGGAGAAGATTCCGAAGAAATGTCAAAGCATGGAAACCGGATTGTGTCATTATCGGTGAAAACTGGCACGATGCCTACCCGTATCTGAAGGGGGACCAGTATGACAGCATTATGAATTATTCCTTCACAAAGGCATGCCTGGACTATTTTGCCAAAGGTGTATTTAATGCACAGCAGATGGCAGAAAAGCTGAATGCAAATCTGATGCGGAATATGGAGCAGGTAAATTATATGATGTTAAATCTCTTAGATTCCCATGATACGCATCGTTTCTTTACAGAAGTGGGCAGGAAGAAAGAAAAGCTGCTGGCGGCACTGGCACTGGAAATGATTTTTCCGGGAACTCCATGTATTTATTATGGTACGGAGTTGTGTATGGAAGGCGGGTATGACCCGGATTCAAGAAGGTGCTTTCCATGGGATGAATTACAATGGGATAGGGAATTTCTTAATCAAGTGAAGGTTCTGATACGGCTGCGTAAGAACAAAGAAATTGCCTATGGAGGCATAAATATATATGCCAGCGAAGATATGCTCTGCGTAGAACGGAAGTTAGAAGAAAGTGGAATTTGTTTATGGATAAATTTATCCGGAGAAAAGAAAACACTTCCGGTTGAAAAGAGTTCCGCAGTACTGTTTGAAAACAAACTGGAAGCTGGCAGATTAGAAACAAATGGATTTGCAATTTTTAAGGAAGAAGTAAATGTATAAAAGGATACCATGTGGGAATATGGAGAATGGGAGGCAATCATGAAGAAAAGAATGGCACTTGTACTGTCCCTTATATTATGTGTCAGTAATCTGACAGCCTGTGGAGATACATCAGGGGATGCGTCAGAAGGAATGGCAACAGAGGGAAAGACGAAAACATCTTCGGCGAGCAGTGTATTTAACGGGGAACTGGAACGAAACGTTACGATTCAGGTATTGGAAAACGATACTGCAATTTCCAAGGGATATTTTGAAGAATTAATAAAGGCATTTAACGAGGCATATGCAGATTACGGAATTACGGCAGTGGATGCAAATATGGATCAGTATCTGGATCTGGCGAATGATGGACCTTATGGATATGGACCGGATGTCTTATATCAGGCAAATGATGTTATTATGCAGTATGCCAGCGGAAAGCATATTTATCCTCTTCCGGTGGAAGAGATGGATTGTTATGATGCGATTCCTGAGGCTGCATGGGATGCCTATAAGACCGAGGTGGATGGAACGGCTTATTATTGCGGTGTTCCGGTAAATGTGCAGGCACCAATGCTCTATTACCGTAAGGATCTGCTTCCGGATAACTGGGAAACCGAGTGGGATAAGGATGGAAATAAGGTTCCGGATATGGTAGAGACCTGGAATGATATGTATGCATTTTCCAAGGCGAGACATGAGGAGGATGCTTCCTCCTATGGATATATGAAATCTCTTTATGATGTATATTTTTCCAGTGGCTTTTTGTTTTCCTATGGTGGGTATGTATTTGGGGACAATAATCAGGACCCTTCCGACATTGGATTCTCAAAAGGGGAGGCAGAAAAGGGAGCCTGGGTTTTAGAGCAGCTGGCAGGTGTTATGAATGAAGAATGCATTGATGATACCATTACAACAAATGCATACAGTAAATTGGCGGATGGAACCTATTTTGCAACAATTTCCACACCGGATGTCTATTCGACTTTTCTGGACGAACTGACAGCACAATACGAAAAGAATGGTAGCAGCGAAGAAGAGGCGAAAGAGCTTGCCAAAGAGAATCTTGTCATGACAACATTACCAAAACTTCCGGAAAGTGGGGATTTGACGGAAGAGAATCCGACGCTTATTGAAAGTAAGACAATGGGTGGGGTAAACGGATATGCAATCAGTGCCTACACAGAATATCCCAATGCATGTCTTGCTTTTGTGGATTTTGCAACCAGTTATGAAATGATGGTGGAAAGAAGTCAGATGCTTGGCATTGCACCGGCAAGGGAAGATGCAGCAGATGCGGCAGGAGGAACTTCAGCACTTTTATATGAAAATTTAGAAAGTGGAAATATTATTTTAATGCCGTCCATACAGGAAGTATCCCAGATCTGGACACCGGGTCAGACATTCTTTACAGATCTGGCAAAGGATGCCTTCCGGCCTTCTGATGAAAAAAAATATACGGATCTTACATCTTTAAAAACTGCTTTGGAGAAGGTAGACCAACAGATTTATGATGCTATTTATACATTAAAGTAGGAATATCCGGTATGAGAAAGAGTGGGGTAATATGGTGAAACAGAAATTAAAAAAAGTGGGAGCGTGCTGCCGTAACAGCAGCTGGCAGGTTAAATTGTCTGCTGTTGTTATGGGAGGAGGGCAGATTTGTTATGGATGTGTCGCAAAGGGTCTTTTGTTCCTGATTGCCGAGATTAGTATACTGATATATTTTATCCGAAGGGGAATAAGAGATATTCAGGGATTTTTTACACTGGGAACGAAGGAAGGAGATGCCTGGCTTGGTGTTGCCGGGGATAATTCCATTATCATGCTTCTGATGGGTATATTTGCATGGATTGTTCTTGGAGTAGTGATTATTTTATACCGGATGAATCTAAGAGATGTATATCAGATACAACAGAGAAGGGAACAGGGGAAAAAAGTTCTGTCCTTCCGGGAAGAAGTAAGGACGCTCTTAGATAAGAAGTTTTATGTTTTCGTACTGGCATTGCCGGTAATAGGCGTCTGTATTTTTAATATTCTTCCTATTATATTTATGATTTTAATTGCATTTACCAATTACGGCGGAAATATTGTGCCACCGGCATTGGTTGACTGGGTTGGTATTGCTAATTTCCGAAAGCTTGTTACCTTATCCCAGTTTGCACCGACATTCTTCCGGATATTAGGCTGGAATATTTTATGGGCAGTGGTATCAACTGCATTAAACTATTTTGCGGGGCTTGGGCTTGCATTATTATTGGAAAAACAGTGTGTGAAGGGAAAGGCGTTCTTTCGGGCATTTCCGGTACTTGCTTATGCAATTCCGGGATTTATTACATTGATAGCCTTCAAATTCATGTTTTCCTATGGTGGTCCGGTAAATCAGATAATTACCGCAGCAGGCGGAACGGCAATCGGGTTTTTAGATCTGGATGCAAAATGGATTGCAAGGCTCATTGGGTTACTGGTCAATTGCTGGATTAGTGTTCCATCCATTATGCTGCTGGCAACAGGACATCTTTCCAATCGGGATATTTCTTTATATGAAGCAGCCCGTATTGATGGAGCAGGAAGATGGAAGCAGTTCCAAAAGCTTACTATGCCGTTTATGTTGTTTTCGACCATGCCGGTTTTACTGGGACAGTTTATTGGTAATTTTAATAACTTCGGAATCTTCTATTTCTTAAGAGGCGGTCTGTATCTGGATGATTATTTTCTTGCAAGTGATACCGATTTACTGATTAACTGGCTTTATAATCTGTCCATTGATAATAATTACTATTGCATTGGAGCAGCCATTAGTCTTGTGATATTTATGATAACCTCTGTTATTTCACTGGTGGTTTACATAAAATCACCATCTTACCGGGAGGAGGATACGTTTCAATGAGAAAAAAATGGAATATTGCCCGTGTGGCAGACACCGGCATTACATATATCATATTAATTGCAGTTGCATTTATTTTCTTCTTCCCGTGTCTGTGGCTGATATTAGCGTCCTTTTCAAAGTCGGGAACGATATACTCCTTTGATGGATTTTTCCCACATGAATACAGTCTGGCAAGCTTTGAAAAGCTCTTTACGGATACGAGACTATATAATTATCCGAAATGGTTTTTCAATACCCTGTTTGTTGCAGCCGGCAGTTGTATCCTTGGTACATTTTTAGTAATTCTTACGGCATATACGATGTCAAGATTTACATTTAAAGCCAGAAAACCTATGATGAAAATTACCATGGTGCTTGGAATGTTTCCGTCTTTTATGGGAATGATAGCTGTATATCTTCTGATGACACAGTTTAATCTGATTAATCATCTGTGGGGTTTGATTCTGATTTATGCAGCAGGGGCACCTATGGGATATCTGACGCAAAAGGGATTTTTTGATACCATTCCAAAGGCAATTGATGAAGCTGCCCGTATCGACGGAGCGACTAATTTTCAGGTATTTACGAAGATTAATCTGCCACTGTCGAAGCCGATTATTGTATACACTGCGTTGACCTCCTTTACCTGGCCATGGAGTGATTTTATATTGCCGAAGCTGTTACTGAAGGAAAAAGATCTGTACACAGTAGCAGTAGGACTGATGAGTCTGGATGAGACAGAATTTGCACGTTTTGCAGCAGGAAGTGTCTTTATTGCGGTTCCAATCGTGCTTTTATATTTCTTTCTGGTAAAAGATATGGTAAATGGCATGGCGCAGGGGGCGGTGAAGGGATAAAGCCCTGGTCTGTTCGCAAAGGTTGACTTTTCAAATAAATTGTGTTAGTTTTACACCTAGATGATAAACGCAAGGAAGAAGAGAGTACATTTATCGGAATTGTACAGAGAGTTCCAATGAACCGCAGGGTTTAGCTGAGATGGAATCAAGGGTGATAGATGGAAGATGGCTTTGGAGTGGCGGGGCTGAATCCTAAGAGACAAGGCTTCGACAGGACCGCCTGTTATAGCGGGAAGTATTGCAGGATACTTCATGAGGCGCATATTGTAAGGTATGTGTAAAATAGAAGTGGTAACACGGATAACACCCGTCTTCTTTCATTAGAAGACGGGATTTTTTTCGCGAGTAGCGATGAAAATGCCGTGCTTGCACGAGCATTTGAGGAGCACCGCGAAAACCTGTGAAACGAAGTTTCTCAGGTCGCGAGTAGCGAATGCGGCTCGCACGAGCATTTGAGGAGCACCAAAAGTATAAAAAGGAGAATGAAGATGAGCAGCAAAGGAAAGTTTTACATGACCACCGCGATTGCCTACACATCAGGTAAACCGCACATTGGAAATACCTATGAGATTGTACTGGCAGACGCAATCGCAAGATACAAGAGACTGGAAGGCTATGATGTATATTTCCAGACCGGTACTGATGAACATGGACAGAAGATTGAATTAAAGGCAGAGGAAAAAGGAATCACACCGAAGCAGTTCGTAGACGAAGTTGCCGGAGAAGTAAAGAGAATCTGGGATTTGATGAATACTTCTTATGATAATTTCGTGCGTACTACCGATGAAGACCATGAGACACAGGTTAAGAAGATTTTTAAGAAACTCTATGATAAAGGTGATATTTATAAGGGTTCCTATGAGGGACTTTACTGTACTCCGTGTGAGTCTTTCTGGACAGAATCCCAGTTAGTAGATGGAAAATGCCCGGACTGTGGCCGTGAAGTGCAGCCGGCAAAAGAAGAAGCATACTTCTTTAAAATGAGCAAATATGCAGACCGCTTAATCGAGCATATCAACACTCATCCGGAATTTATTCAGCCGGTATCCCGTAAGAATGAGATGATGAACAACTTCTTACTTCCGGGACTTCAGGATTTATGCGTATCCAGAACCTCATTTTCCTGGGGAATTCCGGTAGACTTTGATCCAAAGCATGTAGTATATGTATGGTTGGATGCACTGACCAACTACATTACCAAGATTGGATATGATGCAGATGGCAATTCTTCCGATTTATTCAAAAAGAACTGGCCGGCAGATTTACATCTGATTGGAAAAGACATCATCCGTTTCCATACCATTTACTGGCCGATTTTCTTAATGGCATTAGACCTGCCACTGCCAAAGCAGGTATTTGGACATCCATGGCTCTTACAGGGCGGCGAGAAAATGAGTAAATCCAAAGGAAATGTAATCTATGCAGATGATATGGTAGACCTCTTTGGTGTAGATGCAACCCGTTATTTCGTATTGCATGAGATGCCATTTGAAAATGATGGAATCATTACCTGGGAGCTGGTTGTAGAGCGTTTCAATTCCGACCTTGCCAATATCCTTGGAAACCTGGTAAGCCGTACCATTTCCATGAGTAATAAATATTTTGACGGTGTCGTAAAGAGTACCGGAGTCACAGAAGAAGTAGATAATGACTTGAAGGCAGTCGTAACCGGCGCAAGAGATAAGATTGCAGACAAGATGTCCGGACTTCGTGTGGCAGATGCGATTACAGAAGTATTTAACGTATTCCGTCGCTGCAACAAATATATTGACGAAACAGCTCCTTGGGTACTGGCAAAGGATGAAGCAAAGAAAGACCGCTTAAGCGAAGTGCTTTACAATCTGACCGAATCCATCGCTATCGGCGCAAGCCTTTTAGCAAGCTTTCTACCGGAGACCGCAGAGAAAATCGCAGCGCAGCTTAATACAGGACTGCGTGGATTTGATGAGCTGAATCAGTTTGGACTTTATCCAAATGATAATAAAGTAACGGAGAAACCAGAGATTCTCTTCGCAAGATTAGACCCGAAGGAAGTAATGCCGAAGGTAGAAGCAATCCGCGCTGCCCAGAAAGCAGAATTCGAAGCAGAGCAGAAAGCATTAGGCAAAGAAGTTGAGACAGAAGCAAAAGCAGATGCTGCTGTCATCGACATTGAGCCAAAGGAAGAAATTACTTATGATGATTTTATGAAAATGCAGTTCCAGGTTGGGGAAATCATTGAGTGTAAGGCAGTAGAGAAATCCAAGAAATTATTGTGTTCACAGGTAAGAATCGGAAGCCAGGTAAAACAGATTGTATCCGGTATCCGCAAACAGTACACACCGGAAGAAATGGTCGGCAAGAAAGTTATGGTATTAGTAAATTTAAAACCGGCAAAGCTTGCAGGTGTATTATCTGAAGGAATGTTACTTTGCGCAGAGGATGAAAATGGAGAATTAGCACTTCTGACACCGGAAAAGGATATGCCGGCAGGAGCAGAAATCTGCTAATTATAAGATTTTCAGATTAGCTATATAAAGAACCCCCGGAAGAACCATATCAAATTGGTTTTTCCGGGGGTTCTATTTACGCGAGTAGCGAGAAAAATCGCATGCTTGCATGCAGATTTGGCGAGCACCGCGATAACTCGAGAAACTCGCAAAGCGTGTTTCTCGTAGTTATGCGTTGCGGCTGCGTTTCTGGTATTTGCTGGAAACCAGATAAATACAGAATATTGCGACGAAGAAGCCAAACTGGATACCGATAAAGCGCCAGTATTTTGCGGTGGTAAGTATTTCATCCGATATGCCGCCCAGCATGGAATTGAGGCGGACGTACCAGTAGGTTGGCAGGAAATGCGCCACAGCAAGAACGCCTTTCCCCAAAAGGTATTGCGGAACGAAGATTCCGGAGAGGAAGCATAACCCCAGGGAGACAACATTTGCAATCATACTGAGGGACTGCTGTTTGAGTGAAAAAGTACTTATAAGGAGTGAAAGTGCTATGGAAAACAGCAGAACCATGATACTGTTTAAAAGGCTGCGAAGTCCGTTTATCGAGAACAGAGTGTCTGGTCCGTAGATGAAAAGCGCAGTCAGGATAAAGAGCAGCCATACAAAGAGGCAGAATACAATACATCCTAGCGTAATCTGTGTATTTCTGGACTTTAAGGAAAGAGAGGAGCAGGAAATCCTTGCACCTAAATCTTTCTGGTTAAAGGTCATCAGAATCGGAGTCATACCAAGTAACAGCATATTAATGAGTACATAAGGAAGATACTGGAAGAAATAGGTAAAGCCAATCTGTGAGCTGTTGGTATTGTCTTCTTCAATGTTAAGAATCGAAGTATCATTTCCTTCGGAAAGTGCGTCAGCGGATTTCGTGACTGCTTCGGAAAGGGAGAAGCCACCAGCCAGTAATAAGCGGACACTGGAAAGATACTCAGTTACCTGCTGGTCTACAAAATAGCCATTGGAGTTGTCCTTTCGCATGGAAACCGGAAGGAAATCTTTGGCATCAGAGGCAGTAAGCTGTTCTTCAAAACCTTCCGGAATTGTTAAAATATAGTCAACCTCCTGATAATAAAGAGCATCCTGCAAGGTCATAGTATCCGTATCCTTTAAAGTAACCGGATTGTGCATGGAGAAAAGATAATCACTTAAAGCGTGGCTTGCGGTGCTGTCATCCTCGTCGATAATATAAATGTCTGCTTTTGTGGCAGTAAAAGAAGTCTCATGGTCGGATGCTCCGATTTTACTCAGGGCAATTACAACAACGGTAAAAACAATATAGTATAAAAGCACAGAAGGAAATTTCTTCTTTGCAATTTTCAGAAAAGTTTTAAATACTTGCATATCTTTTCCTCCTTGTCAGTAAGAATCCGCCAAAACAGAAGAGGGCGGAAATGCCAACCAGTGTCAGAATACATTGATAATACTGGTTTAAATTATCCTGAATGCCCAGTGTATAGAAGGCACGGGAAATCAGGGCAGCCGGTGAAATCCGGTTGATAATCGGGCAGGCATTTTCTACGATAATCCACATATTTCCAACCATAAGTCCGCTTAAGAAGCAAAGCAGCAGATTGCCGGAGGTAAGAATTCCCTGTTTCATTCCCTCGGAAAAGGTTCCGATGGCACCTACGAAAAAGCCCATGGTAGTTCCGGTCAGGCATCCCACAAACACAGTAAGGATTGCCAGTGGGAGATGGTAGGTTAAATCAATCTTAAGCACCAGTACAATAAATGCAAAGGAAACCAGATTACAGATAAACTGGAATATGACATTGGCAAAAAGCTCCGCCACAATGACCTTCATTTTATGAACCGGAGAGATGTTGCGTCTTGCACCAATAGCGGAGAGATTTCCCTGGTTATTGAGGGAAACATACAGTCCGGAAAGGCTGGTAAAGAGGCATGCCATAGCCATCAGATTGTAAAAGTACTGTGTATAGGTATCGGTATTATGTTTATTTAAAGAAACTTCTTTGGTATAAGTAACCTGCTCAGAGAGACTTTGAAGCAGTGCTTCTAAGTTCTCCGGGTGGTTTTGGGCAGTATCTGCAATGGCAGTGACAGAGGAATTGTACTGCTTTACAAATGCCTGCAAAATACTCTGATTCGTGCGGACGGTATCAGAGTTGGAAGAAGAAACCGTAAGGGAAAGTGTGACTGTATCAGATGCAGAGTCGTCTGTATACAAAATACCATCCACCGTCTGATCCTTTAACAGGGAAACGGCTTTTTCTTCTGTGCAGTAGGTTGGAACAAAGAGGGCAACTCCATCTTTTAATTCCGTTTTTTCTAAAAAGGTCTTGATATTTTTTAATGCATCCGAATTATTTTCTTCTACAACAGCAATGGAAACCGGCTTTTGTATTTCGGAACTGCTGATATTGGAAAATGCTACCTTGAACATAATGCCAAGCAGAATCGGAAAAAGCAGTATCCAGAACATCTGCTCCCTATTTCTAAGGAGAATCCGGAAATGATATTTCATGATTTGAAGCATATCTTTCTCCTCCTAGTCTCTTAATTCTTTGCCGGTAATCTCTAAGAATACGTCATTTAAGGTCGGAAGCTCGGAATACACTTTTCCGAAGGTAATCTCATGCTGCTGCAGATAATCCAGCACATGAATGAGATTGTGGCTTCCGCCGCTGCATAAAACAGTCAGCATGTGATTTTCGTAAGACACTTCATAAACATGTTTTAAAGCACGGATTTCATCAATTGCTGCATCCGGCAGGTCTAAGATATCAATGGAAATGCTTTCGCTCTTCTTAATCATCTGCTTTAATTCATCCTTCGTGCCAATGGCAAGATTTTTTCCTTTGTCCATAATGGCAATCCGGGAACAAATCTGCTCCACCTCTTCCATGTAATGGGAAGTGTAAATGATGGTGGCACCGTTCCGGTTCAGCTCCTCGATTCCTTCAAGAATCTTATTCCGGCTCTGCGGGTCAACGGCAACGGTCGGCTCATCCATGATAATCAGCTTTGGTTTATGGGCAATGCCGCAGGCAATATTTAACCGCCTTAAAAGTCCACCGGATAATTTCTTCGGAAAGAATTTGCGGAAATCGTCTAAGCCTACAAAAGCAATGGCTTCATCGACATACTGTTTCCGGAGTGCTTTATCTTTTACATAAAGCCCGCAGAAATAATCAATGTTTTCATATACCGTGAGTTCATCCACTACGGCAACGTTCTGCATTACAACGCCGATTTGCCGCTTCAGGTCATAACTGTCCGGGTTCATCTTTTTCCCAAATACTTCAATGTTTCCCTTGTCATAGGAAAGCAGGGAAAGAAGGCAGTTGATGGTTGTAGTCTTGCCGGAACCGTTTGGACCGAGCAGACCGAAAATCTCACCTTCTTCAATCTCTAAGTTAAAGTGGTCTAATGCTACAAGCTCTTTGTAGCGTTTCACCAGGTTTTCTATTTTTACAACTGGGGTACTCATAGGTTTCCTCCTTTTTTAGGTTGATTGGTTGTGCAGGCGATTGCGAGAGGAGAAAAGAAATTTATAAAGACTGTTTTGCTGTGTTATATCAAAAGCACTGGAGTGTTCGTCGAAACTGGATACTGCATGATGCTTGAAAAGGGCACTAAGAATTTCGAAACATGAGTAGTTTTTTCGGCAACCGGCGCAAATTCGCATCCATGTTCATATGCGCCTCGCCGGTACATCCCTGTACCGGCGTTGCCGGATTTAGGCGAAATTCCAAGTGCCCCTAACAAGCCTCATAAGGTATCCGTATTCCGATGAACGCTCCAGTGCTTTTGCCAGACATTGGCAAGCCAGCTTTTTTATAAAATTTTCTCTTCTCGCAATCGCCTATAACCTAAGTATAGGGAAAAGAGCTGCAGAAGGTAAGTGCATTCTGTCAGGAAATAAAATGACATTTGTCATATCTTAACGTTCCTGTTGTCTTTTCCTTGAAAGAATAGCTGTTGCAAGACCAAGGAAGATAAGACCGGAGATAAACATATATAGTATTTTCATATGAGGGGAAAGAGTGGCATTTCCAAAAGAAATGGTAAGTCCCATATAATCCGCATATCCGGTCTTTATTTCGGAGGGGCAATGAAACCATTGTAATTCCTGATTCATCCAGATTTCACGAATGGCAGAAGCCCCCTGAAAGGCTGGAAGAAAGCGGATGATATATTTAAGAGTCTGGGGCATATTGCCGTATGGAACATAAATTGCAGCAAAAAATCCAATCAGAGTACCCAAAAGCGTGGTCAGACCATTGAAGGCACTATTGGTATGAATAAAAGAAGCGCATAAAAAGACAAAGGAAGCAGAGGAAAAAATAATTGCAAGAAGCGCAAAGAGAATTTCTAAAGTATCATGGGCAGTTATAAAGGAGCCATTGGCAATACCAAGATAGATGACTCCGATTATCAATGTGAGCAGGCACATAATAAATGAGACAATAATTGCAGCAATGACATAACCTGCAACATAGTATCCGCGTTTTACGGGTGCAACAAAAAATGCAGATATCTTACCGGATTCCTCATCTCTTACCATGGTTCCCACCAGAGTCATGGAAATGCTTACGGCATTGACAACCAGAATACCGGCAATGGTCCAGATAATGATGAGCGAAGATGCATGAACAGCTTCGTATTTCAGACCGGTTCCAAGAACCTGAATTGTGGAATCAATATTTCCCTGTCCGAGAAATGCAATCATAAGGATTAACACAATAAGAGTAGAAAGAAGAGAAAAGAATACACTGATTCGATCTCGGAAATAAAGTAAGATATTACGTTTTATAAATGAAATTAGTATCATAGGTTAATCCTCCAGTTTTTTTCCTGTTATTTGAATAAAAGCATCATCCATACTGCCTTGAATAATTTCAATGCCATCATAGGGAGTGGTTATCCGGGGCATGATATGCAAAGCATCTTTGGTAGCAGATAGGGGAATTGCAATTCCGTTAGGGAGGCGGTAAGAAGCCAGTGAAAGAGAATCTAATTCCCGGTTTATTTGTGGAATTTTGTCAGTATAGATTTTTAAAGTATCGGAAGCATATTTATTTTTTAACTGGGATGGAGAGCCGGACGCAATGATTTTTCCGGCATCCATAATGCAAAGTTGTTGTGCCATAGAGGCTTCTTCCATATAGTGTGTGGTGAGAAAAATAGTCATATGGCGCTTTAACCGGAGACTTTCCAGACAGTCCCACATAAGTTTTCTGGTCTGCGGGTCAAGCCCGGTAGAAGGCTCATCTAGAAATAATATTTCCGGAGTATTCATGAGTGCCCGGGCAATTTCACAGCGTCGTTTCTGACCACCGGATAATTTACGAAAAGGTCGTGATAACAAATTTTGAATGTTAAGAATTTCGACAACCTCATAGAGATTTTTTTGAACCGTCTTTAAATCTTTTTCATATAGAAAACCTCTCATCAAAAGATTTTCTTTTACTGTCAGATAATCATCTAAAGTATTATTCTGAAAAACAACTCCAATTTTATTGCGGATGGCATCGGCTTCTTTTAAAGCATCGTAATCACATATTTTGACAGTTCCTGCAGTTGCTTTCAGTAAGGTACAAAGAATATGAATTGTAGTGGATTTTCCGGCACCATTTACACCGAGCAGTCCGAATAAATCTCCCTTTTTAACAGAAAAAGAGATATCATCTACTGCTTTTATATCGGAATAATACTTTTTCAAGTGTGAAATCTGTATTGCATCCATGCTCTGCCTCCTGTAGATAAATAATAGTGGTTTTATAAATGTAGTATAGTAGAGTGACCGGAGGACTGGTAAGTGTATTCTGTCAGTATTTAAAATGACATTTGTCATATCTTAGGAAAAATGATACAGTAAATGCAGTAGAACCCTAAGGAAGGGGAAGAAAAATGTTAAGAATACTGGATAAGTTATTTCTTTTTGCCATGTGCAGCTACCTTATTTTCCAGTTAGAGGGAGATTACCGCAGAGTAGTAATCTTTATCATTGGTCTGATTGTAGCAGCGTTGACTCTTTATATTGAAAACCGGAAAGTCATTGGCGCATTGCTGATAGCAATGGCAGTATTGTGCCTAATCGAGCCGGGATTTACTTTTTTGCTGCCGCTGGTGTTTTTTGACAGCTTCTGGTTTGGCCTGTGGTGGGGTATGGGATTTGCAGTTTTATTCTTTTATGCATTACCGGTGTACCAGCCGTGGATGACAGCCATCTGGCTCTTTTTGTCATTGGCAGCGGTGCTGTTGGCTTATTGCACCAGGCAGGCAACGGAGTTGAAGCGGAATCTGATTCGGCTTCGGGATACCAGCACAGAGTTAAGCCTTGTGATGCGGGAGAAGAACCGCAAGCTTTTAGAGGAACAGGATACAGAAATCTATATGGCAACGCTAAAGGAGCGGAACCGGATCGCAAGAGAAATCCATGATAACGTGGGACATATGCTGTCCCGGGCAATTCTTCAGATGGGAGCACTGAGCACTGTATATGAGGAAGAACCGCTGCATGGTCAGCTTTTAAAGGTAAATGATACCTTAAATCTTGCCATGAATAATATCCGGGAAAGTGTGCATGATCTGCATGATGATTCCGTGGATTTAAAGCAGGCATTATTAGAGGCAACCCGGGAAATGAAGCAGCATTATCATCTGGATTTGGAATACGATATGTCACAGAATGTTCCACGAAAAGTCAAATATTGTTTTATCGCAGCTGTAAAAGAAGCAATGTCAAATATTGTAAAATACAGCAATGGTGACCACATTGAAATTGTTCTCAGGGAACATCCGGCACTGTATCAGATGACCATCGAGGACAATGGTACGGATGAGGAAAAGCAGAAAAAAGCAACGGAGCAGATGCGGGAAGAAAAGGATGACCTTAAGAGCGCAGCCGGAGGTATGGGACTTTCGAATATGCGGGAACGTGTGGAGTCGCTGGGCGGAAGCATTCATGTAAACTGCGAAAAAGGTTTTAAAATATTTATATCAATTCGAAAGAAAGAGGAGGCAGTATGAGAGTCCTGATAGTAGATGATGATGAAGATGTGGTATTTTCCCTGCAGACCATTCTCTGTGCCAAGGGAGTGGAGGTAGTTGGAACAGGCACTGATGGAAGCGAAGCGGTAAAATTATATGAAGAGCTCCAGCCGGACATTTTATTAATGGATATCCAGATGAAGCCTATGAATGGGCTGGATGCGGCAGAGCAGATTCTAGCAGAAGACAAGACGGCAAGGGTGCTGTTTCTGACCACATTTTCTGATGATGAATATATTGTAGAGGCGTTACGAATCGGTGCAAAAGGCTATTGCCTGAAGCAGGATTTTGCAGCAATTGTTCCATCGTTAAATGCAGTTATGAGCGGACAGAGTGTCTTTGGTGGGGAAATTGTGAATAAGCTTCCTGTTCTGATGCAGAATAAGGAAAGCTTTGATTATGCCAGCTATGATATCAGTGAAAAAGAGCAGGAAATCATTCACCAGGTGGCACTGGGACGCAGCAATAAAGAAATTGCAGAAGCATTATTTTTAAGTGAGGGAACCGTCCGCAACTATATCAGCAGCATATTAGAAAAGCTGTCCCTAAGAGACCGGACGCAGCTGGCGGTATTTTATTACCAGCATTTATAAAAAAGAAAGAGGATTTTTATGATTTTTGAAACACATGCACATTATGATGATGAGAAATTCAAAGAGGACAGAGAACAGCTGGTTTCTTCTCTTCCGGAGCAGAATATAAAGCGGGTAATTAACGTGGGCGCGGACTTTGCCGGCTGTGTGGACAGCGTAGCACTGGCAGAGAAATACGATTATGTTTATGCAGCAATCGGAATTCATCCAAGCAATATCGAAGATGCAACGGAAGAAAATTTGGCATGGATAAAGGAAAAAGCATCCTGGGAGAAAACCGTTGCCATCGGAGAAATCGGGCTTGATTATTATTGGGATAAGGAGCCAACAGTGCAGCAGGCACAGCGGGAAATGTTCTGCCGTCAGCTTGCACTGGCAAAAGAGATGAGTCTTCCGGTTATCATTCATTCCAGAGATGCCGCAGAGGATACCATGAAAATTATGCAGCAGGCCCATAAGGATGGCATTCCGGGTGTCATTCATTGTTATTCCTATTCCAAGGAAATGGCGAAAGAATATGTGAAAATGGGATATTACATTGGTGTCGGCGGTGTAGTTACCTTCAAAAATGCAAAGAAGTTAAAGGAGACCGTGGCAGAAATCGGACTGCCTCACATTGTATTGGAAACTGACTGTCCATATATGGCACCGGAACCGCATCGTGGCACCCGGAACGATTCAAGGAATCTTATTTATGTAGTCAAAACCATCGCCGAACTGATCGGAACAACACCGGAAGAAGTGGAAGCAGTTACCTGGGAAAATGCAAAAAGATTATTTGGAAAAGTGAAGTAACCTTCCTGTCAGAAGGGAATCGGATTTTATAAATATTTTACTTGTATTATAAATATGCATTTGTTACAATCAACACAAAGCATATATTC
>ERZ1026850.251-NODE-251-length-35582-cov-8.703915_pt1 | contig 35582 bp, 32 predicted proteins | sample MGYA00380155_ERZ1026850 | MGnify/ENA primary metagenome ERZ1026850 (study PRJEB33269, sample SAMEA4719791) | human gut metagenome | biome: human-associated habitat; feature: organic feature; material: feces | place: Cameroon | collected 2013-10 ... | reverse complement strand
CTATTATTATATCGTTTTTGTACGATTCCATCAATAAATTTAGCTAAAAAAAATGGGTAACGCATCAACATGCGTTACCCATATCGGTTGTAGCCGCGGCATTTGCCATATTGGCTGCAGCCACGGATTGCCGGATTGCAGTATAAACACCTGCTGTCACTGCATCCGGAGAAGTCTCTGTTTCTCCCTGTCCTGCATGACGGTCTCCGGAATAATCTCATCGGAGTCAGACAAGGTGTCAAATGTATCATTTTCCAGCTGCGTAATGCTTCTGCTGATCTCTACATAGGTCTCCTGCATGATGTCGGAGATAATGTCGAGCGCATTATCATTTCCCTTCATCACTTTTTAGATGCAGGTATAGATATATTTGCTGGATTCCTGATAATAGTTTCAAAAAGTTCAAATTTTTTTAATTTTCTTTTTATATCATTATATATCTTGTGTTTATATTGCATATTTCATCTATTATATATAATTTTCTGATAATTCATCCTTTTCTCCCACTTCAATCACCTTCCCCATACCAGCCACCCTATCCTCCTCCATATCAATAAACAGACAGGAGGAGTCACATACTGAGACTACAAATACTCACGAGCACTGCGTCATGTGATACATGCTTAGCTTCTGCCACCAAGCTCGCTGTCTGAGCGCAAGCGAGTTCGAGCGACTGGCAGATCATAAGCGCATGTATCACATAGCAGGCGCAATGGTATTTGCAGTCCTGTATGCGACTCCTCCTGTCGTCTTATTATATTAAATACTATCTTCTATTGTAATTGATCAGACAGCCTTTGAGAATGATCTCACGCTCATCATCTGTCAGTTCTCCAAGAGTTACCTGGAATTCTTTCATTCCATCTTCTTTTACAACATATCCTGTAATGCTGTCTGCTTTCTCAGCAACTGCTTTACGGATCTGTGGGAAGAACAGGTAATCTCCATTCGCAAATGGAAGCTCTCCCTCCTCGATAAGGAATGGAAGCATACCCCAGTTGATCAGGTTGGAACGATAACGTTTGGTAGCATACTCGTTTGCGATATTTGCCCATCCGCCAAGAACCTTCTGACAGGAAGCAGCCTGCTCACGAGCAGAACCATCACCTGGTTTCACAGCAAAAATCGTACTTCCAATACCAACGTTTTCTTTGCTCACATCAGCAAACTGAGCTTTAACAGCATCCATAACCGGTTTCAGTTCCGGAACTGCCTCTACCGGACATTCTCCTGCTTCAATTGCCTTCTGAGCCTTCTGGATTTCTTTCGCACGTCCTACATACTCAGGATCTCTTCTGGAAAGAGTGAACTCAGCCAGTCCAAGCGGATTAGAACGGAAGGAGGAAGTCTCTCCTGACGGAATCAGCTCGTCTGTTGTAGTAACCGGATCATGAATCTCAGATACAACCTTAAGCACCAGATTATCCGCCAGAGCAGGCATCTCCGGCCAGTCTTTGATGTTTGGTCCAAACTGGATCTCTACGCTCGGATCAGCCACTCCCTTGCTGTCAAAAATACGATTATCATAGATAGTTTTATCAAAGAAATACTTCTGATGTCTGTAGCTTCCGGTAAATTCTTCTGCTGAAGTCAGGAAACCTTTGTTAGCTGCTGTTGCTGCAATTGATCTTGCATCCATAAGTGCAACAGAAGAAATCTGTCCGTTCTGGACCTTGGAACCTTCACGGTTCGGGAAGTTTCTGGTTGTATGACGGATACTGAATGCATTGTTGGCAGGTGTATCTCCGGCACCAAAGCATGGTCCGCAGAATGCAGTTTTAACAACAGCACCTGTCTCAAGCAGGTCTGCAAGGACACCGTTTCTTGCAAGTTCCATATAAATTGGAGTACTTGCCGGATATACGCTCAGTGTAAATGCATCTGCACCGATGCTTGCTCCTCGAAGGATATCAGCTGCTGCACAGATATTTTCAAATCCACCACCGGCACAGCCTGCGATGATTCCCTGGTCAACATACAGCTGTCCATCGATCACTTTGTCTTTCAGTGAGTACGGAACTTTGCCATCCAGACTGATCTGCGCCTTTTTCTCTACATCATCCAGAATGTCGTAGAGATTTGCTTTGAGTTCATCAATTGTATATGTGTTGCTTGGATGAAATGGCATTGCGATCATAGGCTTGATCTCACTCAGATCTACTTCTACACATCCATCATAATAAGCTACCTTGCCTGGTTTAAGTTCTTTGTAGTCTTCTTTTCTGCCATGGATCTCATAGAACTCTTCGATTGTCTCATCTGTCTGCCAGATAGAAGAAAGACAGGTTGTCTCAGTTGTCATAACATCAACACCGATACGGAAATCTGCGCTTAATCCTGCTACACCAGGTCCTACAAACTCCATAACCTTATTTTTCACATAACCATTGGCAAATACTTTACCGATGATTGCAAGAGCAACGTCCTGCGGTCCTACGCCCGGTCTTGGCTGTCCTTTGAGATAAATAGCAACTACACCTGGCATGTTGATGTCATATGTCTGAGAAAGAAGCTGTTTTACCAGTTCTCCACCACCTTCACCCATCGCCATGGTACCAAGTGCACCATAACGGGTATGGCTGTCAGATCCAAGAATCATCTTACCGCCGCCTGCAAGCATTTCACGGGCAAACTGATGAATGACTGCCTGATGAGGAGGAACATAAACTCCACCATATTTTTTTGCACAGGTAAGTCCGAACATATGATCATCTTCATTGATTGTTCCGCCTACTGCGCAAAGTGAGTTGTGGCAGTTAGTCAGAACATATGGAATCGGGAATTTTTCAAGTCCTGATGCACGTGCTGTCTGAATAATACCTACAAATGTAATATCATGAGATGTCAGTTTATCAAATTTAATCTGCAGTTTCTGCATGTTTTCGGAAGTATTGTGTGCTTCCAGAATTCCATAAGCCATCGTATTTCTGGCTGCTTCTTCTCTGGAGACTGGCTGTGTCATATTGTTTTCTTCTACGATGTCGCAGCCATTTACCAGATAAACACCACTATCATAAAGCTTCATAAGTAACTCCTCCATTTCATATAAGAATTACGCATCCATCGCATAGCGATTTATGCCATTATAAACACTATTATACTTTATCTCGCTAAAATCTGCAATCAATTTTCTTTACTTTCACTTTAAAATCATCTATACTTGAAATCATTAAAAAATCAGACGTTCCTGCCGCATAAGGCAGTTTTGACAGGGAGGCAGCAATATTATGTTTCGTTTATGGGGAAAAATATGGAAAGATAATCACATGTTAAAAGATCTGGTCATTGAGGATGACTCAGAAGATACAAGAACGCACAAAATTTTTCATGCTTTGCAGGAAATCTGCTATGATTTTGATCTGGAAAATCCAATCTGGCTGGAAAGTAACATTACTGACTTTAAACGTCATTCAAAAACAAGATTCCGTCAGGACAGTTTCATTGAACACATTGAATTTGATTACCTTGAAATTCAGGTCATTGAAGAAGATTAGACAGCGTATCCGATAATCTGTAAAAATGATGACCTGAATATTATGAAGTAATTTCCTGGTACGCAAAAAATCTGCCGAAGTCAGTTCTTCCCTGGCCCCGGCAGATTTTTAATTTTACGCACGTCTGCAGTTTTATATAATCCATTTATTAACTATCGGAATCTTTTTCAGAATCATCACTGCCGCAAGGCTGATCACAAAGATCACTGCGATCACGATTGGAATTGCAGCTGCTGTGCAGCTCATCATCATGCTGTCAATACCGGCTCTGTGCAGGATATCTCTGAAAAAAGCATGGATCAGATATATTCCAAAGGTACAGCTTCCAAGATAACAGATTATTTTTTCCTGTTTCTCACTCCACTTAATCTTAGACACATGATTTTTAAAAAACAAAAAGAACGATGTTCCCCAGAAAAATCCGGCCAGTGTGTAATTCTCATAGAAGGCCTGTACTTCTTTTCCTGTCTGCTGAGAGCGGATATAGCATAGTCCTATTGCCACCAGAATCAATACCACACCAAGTGTGTAAATAAGATACTCCAGTTTCTTTGGAATCTCATAATGAGAAAGATAATGTCCCAGCACAAAATACCCTACATAACCGGCAACCAGTTCCGGCTGAACTGTATGCAGGATATTCATCACATGCTCTTTCCATGGAAGTGGAAAACAATTCACTGTATATGGCAGGATCATAAATACCAGATACAGAATTATGATATATTCTTCCCACTGTTTTCCTCTGGAGCTGTTGACGATCTCCCAGATAAGCGGAGTAATGATCAACAAACCGATCAACATCGGCAGGTACCAGAGATGAAAATAAGATTTGCTGACATACACCATGAACTTGATCAGAACAGCTCTGGTTCCTTTTGCAGCTATGCCGGCAGTCCAAATGCGGTAGACAGCATAAAACACCTGCCAGAAAATATAAGCCACACCGATCGGCAGAATGTTTCGGATCCATAAGCGTTTTATGTCCCAGGTCCGCTTTTGATCCAGATACAGGCATCCACTGATCATAACAAAGGACGCAACTGCAAAGCGATTGATCCCGTGATAGAAGTTCGAAACTGCCCACACAGAAGAATCAACTGGCATGTCCCTGAAATGCTGCGAGCCTGCATGGATTCCGATCACCCCGATACATGCCATGATTCTGAGCAGTTCAATCCATATAACTCTTTTCTTATTCATATAATTTGTACTTTTATCAGACAGAATTTCTTCTGTATCAAAAAATTTCTCCTTTGCTGACTTTATTCCATAAATTCCCGAATGATTTCTCGCATAATTTCTTCTTCCTCCGGACTCAGCATCTTGCTGAAATGACTTCCTGTTGCCGCGGTCTGACGTATACTCGCTGCAATTCGTTCAACCGCCTCTTCTTTGAGTATCGGATCTGACTTCTGCCGCGACTCTGGCATTTCATATTTTCGCGCTGTCGGAAGATTTTCTTTGCGCGCGGATCTGACTTGCAGAATATAATCTGCCAGAGAGTTCATAACCAGTTCTTCTTTAAAGCTGAAATCCAATGCCTGTCTGAGCACAAGCAGGACAACCGGCACAGCAGCTCCAATGTACAGATAACTCATGGAAAGTCCTCTGCTGTCACGTATTCTGGATACAAAAAAAAGCGACAACCCGAGACATGCCGTCGATAACAACGATGGAATCCAGACCAGAAAATTCATCCGGTTCAAAAGTTTATCTCGTGTTTTCCACAGGTTCAGCCATTTTTCTCTAAGGTTTGTTGTCGCCTTTGTCTTTCGCAGAGTCCTTCTGTAAGTAAGATGTACCGCCAGCATTCCTACTGCTCCCGCTGTTCCAAGAACAGTCATCAGATAGAGCAGTATCTGCAGATCCATGATTCGTTCCAGCATAATTCCCTCCTTAAATATTTTGTTTACAGGTAATATTTTACACCTGTAAGAAGGGATATGAAACAAAAATCGTTCGTCAAATTCCTGCAAAAATCATGCGGATGTTAGCTGTGAACACGCGGATTACATCTCTTCCAGTGCTTTAACGATTTCTTCAAATTTCATGAAGTGAGAAGCTTTCACCAGGATTGTATCTCCCTTCTGAACATAATCCGTCAGATGTTCCAGAAGAGATTCTCTTGATTTTTCATAATATACGGTAAAATCCGGATCAGCCTTACGTGCTGCTTCTGCTATGTGATATGCGAGTTCGCCGACGCAGATGCAGGCATCAATTCCACAGGAAGCCGCATGTATACCGACTCCTTCGTGAAGAGCAACTTCATCCTCACCAAGCTCTCCCATATCTCCCAGAATCGCTACGCGGCGTCCTTCCCCATCATGAAGAACATCCAGAGATGCTTTCATGGACATCGGATTTGCATTATAACAGTCATCTACAACCAGAAATTTATCTGTCTCGATCATTTTGAAACGTCCGCGAATTGTTTCCAGACTTTCAATACCTTTTTTGATCTCTTCGATCGTCAGACCATAAATGCGTCCCACTGCTGCTGCAGCCAATGCATTATAAACCATATGTATTCCCGGTGTCGGCACAAGCACATCAAAAGCATCTTCACCAAGATGAATCCGGCATGCAACTCCCTTAAGCCCTCTGCTTTCAATCTGATCCGCATATACGTCACGCTTATCATCAAGTCCGAAGAACACTGGCTTCACACCATTATATTCACTAACCGTTGCCAATTTATCATCATCACCATTCAGAACAATATGTCCGTTCGGTCTCATTGACTGGAAAATCTCAGTCTTTGCCTTCAGGACACCATCCCGATCACCCAGATTTTCCAGATGACAGGTTCCGATGTTAGTGATTACACAGGTATCTGGTTTTGCAATCTTCGTTAAACGAGTCATTTCGCCAAAATCACTGATTCCCATTTCGAGAACTGCAATTTCATTTTCATCACGCAGTCGAAAAACTGTAAGTGGAAGTCCAAGTTCATTGTTAAAATTACCCTGTGTTTTAAGTGTACGATATTTTTCCTTCAGGACAGAAGCAATTACTTCCTTTGTACTTGTCTTTCCAACACTTCCTGTGATTCCCACGACCGGAATCTGAAGCTGCTCCAGATAAAACTCTGCAATATCCTTTACTGCCTGCAGAGAGGATTCTACCTGAATGTAAGCAAACTCTGCATCCGGCAGTTCTCGTTCAGAAAGTGTTGCCAGTGCCCCTTTGCTCATTACATCTGGAATAAAACGATGTGCATCAACTCTCTCTCCTACGATTGGTACAAACAGACAATCCTTCTCTATTTTTCGGCTGTCTGTGGTAATTGCAGAAATCTCCTGGTCAAGTAAGTCATCCTGCCCATGCCAGATGCCATTACATACTTTTGCAAGATTTCTCAATGTAAGATTTTTCATTTTAATTTCCTCTTATTCGTACTTCTTTTGAGACACTTTGATCAGTTCTTCACACAGTGTCGGATAATCCATTCCCAGAACTGCTGCTTCCTGTGGAATCAGGCTGGTAGGTGTCATTCCAGGAAGAGTATTGGCTTCCAGGCAGTATATCTTTTCATCTTTTGTGACAATGAAATCAAGACGGGCATAGCTCTCCATCTCAAGTGCATGATAACCATCTACAGCGCACTCCTGAAGACGTTTTGTCAGTTCCTCTGAAATCGGCGCCGGACATGTTTCTTTAACAGCTCCTGGTTTGTATTTATTCTCATAATCATAGAAGCCCTGTACCGGAACGATCTGAACAACCGGATATGCCTTTCCATCTACAACAGCAACTGTATATTCAACACCTTCTACAAACTCTTCTACTACAACTTCATTTTCGTAAGTAAATGCGCCATCCAGTGCCTTCGTGTAATCTTCCTGGTTGTCTACGATATAAACTCCGATACTGGAACCACCACAGCAGGTCTTGACAACAACCGGGAAATCCATTCCCAGTTCCTGTGGAGTTTCTACACGGTCTTTTTTCTTCATTGCCTTACCGGCCGGAGTCGGAACACCTCTCATCTCAAACATTGCTTTAGTTACGCCCTTATCCATTGCCATGGCACTGCTCAGATATCCTGTTCCCGTATATGGAATTCCCATCAGGTCAAATGTCGCCTGAAGCTTGCCATCCTCTCCATTTGCTCCATGAAGTCCCAGAAAAACAAAATCAGCCTTCTTGCAGAGTTCGAGAACATTTGGTCCAAAAAACTCTCTGCGATTTTTTTTCAGTTCATTCATTTGCGGATTGAATCCACGAATATACTCTGCTGCTTTTTCGACATCATATTCTGCCGGAAACGGATTTTCCCAGTCAGTATCTTCCTGTCCGCAAAAAACATCCACCAGAATTGCCTGGTGTCCCTTCTGACGCAGTGCTCCGCAAATTCCTGTTCCAGATACAATTGAAACATCTCTTTCTGTACTTGTACCACCTGCTAATACAACAATTTTCATTTTCTCATCACCCTCACGATCAATTTATTACTCGCCACCTATAGAGCTGGTAGTCAATATATTATCACCGGCAATCCAGAATTTACATTCTGATATATTATCTGTGCCTCTTCCTCCGGCACAGCTATACATCCTTCTGTGCTTTCCCAGCAGTTATACGATGAACTGAAGTCCATATTCTCTGAGCTTCCAAAAGTATCTGCTGCAATGTCTGCACCTGTAATAATCAATTCGGGATCTCCATAAATACCAAGTTCATCGGTAAATGGCATCCATAAGCTTACTGAAACACCATTTTCACCTGAATTTGTCTCTGTATTTCCCGGTATAGCAGACTCCTGTTTTTCGCCAAGTCTGTAAACACCTGTTGGCGTACTACTGCTTGCTGCAAAACCGGTATCTGCAATTGGTGTCCCATTCTGATATAATACCATTCTTTGACGGGTCAGGTCAATTTCTATATAAGAATATCCAATATCATTTGTATTTCGACTTTCTGCTGTCTGCTTATATATTGGTTCACGCACTTCCGTTTTTTTGTCCAGGATATCCTGATACAGTGCATCCGTTTCTTTCTTCTGATCAATCACCCAGCCATAATTTCCACCTGAAACTGTAATATCCTGATTATCATATGTAGAAAATGTGCGTTCTGTCCCAACGGTATCATACTGTGCCGCCAGCCCTGCAATATATTTGGCAATAGCTGCCTTATCCAACACAAGATCACCATTTTCATTTCTTGTAAGCCATTCTTTAATAACAGCTCTGTTCACAGATTCTTTGCGGTCACTGAAATCATATGTAACTACAACATCCGTCAGCTCATTCATCTGCTGACAGTCTTTTGTCAGATCTTCGGCATAAACCGATGGATTAAGATAACAGTCATCTTCTTCCAGATTTGCTACAGTTCTTCCTGTAGTAACAGCTTCTTTGATATCTGCCAGAAGTTTCTCCCTGTCAATCCTGGTTCCCTCTATCTCTGGAACAACTTCAAATCCATCCTCACATTCTCTGATATATGCATCCTCCGGCTCAACATTATTCTTCATACATTTCAGACTGTCGATTTTCTTTTCGAACAGGTTCTCATCATATGACACAGAAGACGGCAGTTCATAAGTCTTATGCTGACTGAATGCCAGAAACCACACAAAACGATCCTGCTCATGAAGAAGTCTTTTTACACTTCCATCAGAAGTATATTTCAGTCGGATCTCACCTGCTGAAATTCCCTCCTGTCCATTTCCTCTGGTCTGAACAGCCAGCGTATAAACTCCTGTCTTCTTTTCCAGAAGTTTCTCTGCTTCCTTCTCTGTCATATAAGAACAGTTAAACCCATTTACCTGTGATCCCGGAAGAAAGTGTCCAGTAAAATAATAAACTCCAAAAAAGTAGGCGCCTGCGGTAAGCAGGAGCAGTACAATAATGAAACCGATCAATAATCTTCTTCCTTTGTCCATACTCTTGTTTTCTTCCGTCATGGCGCCTCCTTAACGTTCGGAAATATTTAGTTTTTTGATAATTATGTTTTATTATATTACTATTATTTATTCTGCCAGGAGTTTTTCTACACTGGCAAGTTTAACACATACAACGAATACCTGTGCTGCTTTTTCAAGTTCATCGATTGGTGGGAAAGATGGTGCAATACGGATATTGCTGTCTTTTGGATCTTTTCCATATGGATAAGTAGCTCCGGCTCCTGTCATAACTACGCCGGCTTCCTTTGCCATTGCTACGATTCTCTTTGCGCATCCTTCCATAGAATCAAAGGAAATGAAATATCCACCCTTTGGTGTTGTCCATGAACCGATTCCCAGGCCGCCGAGTTCTCTTTCAAGAGTAGCTTCTACCATTTCAAACTTTGGTCGAAGGATTGCGGCGTGTTTACTCATATGTGCATGGATTCCATCCAGGTTTTTGAAAAATCTCACATGACGAAGCTGATTCAGCTTATCATGTCCGATCGTCTGTACTGTCATATATTTACGGAAATCATCCAGATTTGCTTTGGAAGCAGCTACTGCTGCAATACCGGAACCCGGGAAGCTGATCTTGGATGTGGAGGTAAATTTATAAACAAGGTCCGGATTACCAGCCTTTGCACATTCTTCCAGAATCTCAAGCAGGAAATCCTGTTTGTCTGCCTCATCATAGAGATGATGTACGCTGTATGCATTATCCCAGTAAATACGGAAATCCGGTGCAGCCGGTTTCAGGCGTGCAAAACGTTTAACTGTTTCTTCTGAGTATGTGTAACCCTGTGGATTAGAGTATTTCGGAACACACCAGATACCTTTGATAGCCGGGTCTTCACTTACCAGTTTCTCAACCATATCCATATCCGGACCTTCCGGAGACATTGGAACATTGATCATTTCGATTCCGAAAAATTCTGTAACCTTGAAATGACGGTCATATCCCGGAACAGGGCAAAGGAATTTAACTTTGTCCAGTTTACACCATGGAGTATTTCCCATTACACCATGTGTCATGGAACGTGCAACTGTATCAAACATAACATTCAGACTGGAAGTTCCATAAATAATGATATGTTCAGGATCTACTTCTGAAATCTCACCAAGAAGACGCTTTGCTTCAGGGATACCATCCATCACACCATAGTTACGGCAGTCAACACCTGTCTCACATTTCAGGTCTGTGTTGCTTGACAGAACATCCATCATATCCATAGAAAGGTTCAGCTGATCTGCAGCCGGTTTACCACGTGACATATCCAGGGCAAGTCCCTGTGCCTTAATCTCTGCATACTGCTGTTCCAGATCCTTCTTAAGAACCTGGAGCTGTTCTTTGCTCATCTCACTGTATTTCTGCATTGTTCGTCCTCCTTGCGCCGCTTCCAGAACTCTGTCCCGGCAAAAAATCTTTCTTCTTTAAAACTTACATTATCTTATTTCTCATTATCCCGTATATTTTAGTATGCTAAAGTATAGATTGTCAAGCCCCCGATACATAAAAAACTTGCAGAATTCCGAGCTTTCACCTATACTAAATAGACAGAAATAAACAAAAAACATTGACAAAGAAAGGTTATCATATATGTGGATTGCAAATGACTGGAAAGAATATGAAGTAATCGACACCTCATGTGGTGAAAAACTGGAGCGCTGGGGTAAATATACTCTGGTACGTCCGGACCCACAGGTTATCTGGGATACTCCTAAGGTAAGCCGTGGATGGAAAAACATGAATGCACACTATCACAGAAGTAAAAAAGGCGGCGGAGAATGGGAATTCTTTGATCTCCCACAGCAGTGGGATCTTCATTACAAGGATCTTACCTTCCATCTGAAACCATTCAGTTTCAAACATACAGGACTTTTCCCGGAACAGGCTGTTAACTGGGACTGGTTTGGTGATAAGATCCGTAAAGCCGGACGTCCGATCAAAGTCCTGAATCTTTTTGCCTATACAGGCGGTGCTACTCTGGCTGCTGCTGCTGCCGGTGCACAGGTCACTCACGTAGATGCCTCCAAAGGCATGGTTACCTGGGCCAAAGAAAATGCCGCTGCCTCCGGACTTTCAGAGGCTCCGATCCGCTGGCTGGTAGACGACTGTGTAAAATTCGTTGAGCGTGAGATCCGCCGTGGAAATCATTATGATGCGATTATTATGGACCCGCCGTCCTATGGACGTGGACCAAAAGGTGAAATCTGGAAAATTGAAGAAGCAATTCATCCACTGATCAAACTGTGTGTAAAGCTTTTAAGCCCGAATCCGCTGTTTTTCCTTATCAATTCCTATACTACAGGACTTGCTCCGGCTGTACTGACATATATGCTCGCAACTGAGCTCAAAGACTTTGACGGTCATGTAGATTCTCAGGAAATCGGACTTCCGGTAACTTCCAATGGACTGGTACTTCCATGCGGTGCTTCCGGACGTTGGGAATCTAAATAATTTTCTTGAATCTCCTGATTTACAGATATATAATATAACTATCAAAATTGTTTCAGGAGAGGTGAATCGTATATGGAAGACAAAGCAAAAAAAGACGCTCTTCCCTACACCTGTACTCCGGCCTATGACCGCAGCCACTGTGGGAATTGTGTCTGTGCCACCTGTTATGAGCAGGAATTCTGCGACCGCTGCAGTTCCTGCAAGGATCTTTCAAAGCAAAAAGAATCCTGCAGCAGATACGAAGGCGCATATTGTTATTAACCCCAAAACAGGGACAGTGTTACTGGTGTAAATGCCAGCAGCACTGTCCCTGTTGTTTTTTAAACCACTCTTCGCTGTTTCGGAAATGTCAGAGTAACCTCTGTTCCCTTACCAACTTCACTGACCATCTTTATTGTACCACCAAGGAATGTCACTCCATGTTTTACAATTGAAAGACCAAGTCCGGTTCCTCCAATTGCTTTGGAATGACTCTTATCCACGCGGTAAAATCTCTCAAACACTCTGTTCTGGTCTTCGCCTGGAATGCCAATTCCGTTATCTTTTACACGAACCTCAACATTTTCTCCCATTTCACGCAGATGAATACTTACTGTTCCATCATCTCTGTTATATTTAATTCCGTTATCACAGAGATTATAGATTATTTCATCAAAAATCGGACGCACTGTACAGAGCATTGTCTTATCTCCATCAATATACAGATGTACATTCTTTTTAGCTGCAATATCTTTCAGTCGCCCACATACATCTTTGACAACGGTATAAGCATCCAGCTGTTCCCATTCATACGGATTTTCTCCTTCGTCCAGCTGAGAAACCTTGATCGTGTCCTCAACCAAAGTGATCAGACGCTGTGCTTCATCATAGATGCGACCGGCAAATTTTTTGATGTCTTCTGCTCTGACAAGACCATCCTGAATGATTTCTGCAAACCCTGAGATTGAGGTCAGAGGAGTCTTTAATTCATGGGATACATTTGCAGAAAATTCTCTTCTGAGCTGTTCTCGTTCAACTTTTTCAGTCTCATTCATCAGCAGAAGAACTGCACCAACCACCTTATGTTCTCTGGTCACCGGATTCGCGATCATCTGAATTGCCTCATTTCCAAGATGAAGTAAAACACTTCCATGCTGTCCTTTCAGCACCTGTTCGATCAGCATACGAAAATCTTCGTTTCTGTCCAGAGAATACACGCTGTCACCAATCTTCGGATCTTTAATCTGAAACATTTTCCATACACTGCTGTTTCCTGAAAGAATCATTGTATAACTGTCGATCACAAGAAGTCCTTCCTGCATATTTTCAGTGATAATTCCAAATTCTTCCTGATTACGTCTTGCAGCCTCCAGCTGATTTTTTATCTGTCTGTTCTGTTTGTAGATTTTGCTGAGAAGCGGACCTACTTCATCATAAACCTGATTGTCTTCCGGATGCTCCAGATCCAGATTGTTGATTGGTTCAACAATCTTATTTGCCATATGGGCCGACACAATGACTGCAATGATAAGCATCACAATGATAATTCCAATGATCGGCGGTATCAGTTCCATAAGGAGTACAAAGATAGAAAACTGTGTACTGGATACTCGGAGCACACTATGATCCGGCAGGCGGAGCGCATAGTAGATTGTCTTCTGTGCCAGCGTTTTTGAAGTACGTTCTGCATATCCGCTTCCTGTTTTTAATGCCTCCTGCACTTCCTTACGTTCGCTGTGATTTTCCATGGATTCTACATCTGCCATATTATCATAAAGGACCGTACCATCCTCCGCAATATAGGTAATACGATCATCTTTTTCATTAATCTGTTTCAGATAATCGATGCCTTCCTGCTCCACTCCATAGGAAAGATAGGACGCTTCTTTTTTCAGTTCTCCATTTATCTCTTTTCCGAAATGCTGATAAAGGATTGCCATAACACACGCAATCCCAAAAATCAGCACAGCCGCAGCTACAACTATATTAGATTTAAAAATCTTTTTAGTCACACTATCGACCTCCCTGCTGGTGTTCATTATTCCTGTGAGCACCCGTGATCGCATACTCAACCCACTCTGCAATATTTACTGCATGATCTCCGATTCTCTCCATATATTTGGCCGTCATCAGAAGATCAAGACCTGCTTTTGCATCCAGATTCTGGTACATAAGCTTTGCAAGTTCTTCCTTGATCTGGTTAAAAGCATCGTCTACAAGGTCATCATCATCAATAACCTTTCTGCACAGATTCAGATCTCTCTTAACAAAAGCATCTACACTTTCTGTCACCATACCTACAGTCATTTCAGCCATCTTCCCGATCAGTTCAGGAATCTGGATATGATTTTCCTCAATGAATTTAGAAAGATCTGCAATATCTGATGCCTGATCGCCAATCCGCTCCATATCTGAGATCATTTTCAATGCTGCTGAAACCTCTCTCAGATCTCTTGCAACCGGCTGCTGATGAAGCAGAATTCTCATACAGAGATTCTCAATTTCTCTTTCTTTTGCGTCAATTTCTTTATCTGTATCAAAAATTTCTTTGATGCACTTTTCTCCACGAATTGCTTTGTTAGAAAGAGAAATTGCTTTCTCACAGAGACTTCCCATGGTAATGATCTGCACATGTAATTCTTCAAGCTGTCGTTCGAAACGTGTTGCCATAATCAACCAAACCTTCCTGTAATATAGTCCTCTGTTCTCTTGTCCTTTGGCATGGAAAACAGCGTGTCTGTGTCACTGAATTCTACAACTTCTCCAAGAAGGAAGAATGCTGTTTTGTCAGAAATTCGTGTTGCCTGCTGCATGTTATGAGTAACGATAACAATTGTATATTTTCCTTTTAATTCCATTGCAAGCTCTTCGATCTTAGATGTCGAGATCGGGTCAAGTGCAGATGTAGGCTCGTCCATAAGAAGCACCTCTGGCTCTACAGCCAGTGCTCTCGCGATACAAAGTCTCTGCTGCTGTCCACCGGACATTCCCAGTGCACTTTTCTTTAACCTGTCCTTAACTTCATCCCAGATAGCTGCATCACGGAGAGATTTTTCAACGATCTCATCAAGCTTTGCTTTGGAGCGGATACCATGTGTTCTCGGTCCATAAGCAACATTATCATAAATACTCATCGGGAACGGATTCGGCTTCTGGAATACCATTCCAACTCTTTTTCGAAGAGTATTTACATCCATATCTCCATAAATATCTTCCCCGTCCAACTCAACTTTACCCGTAATTCTGCAGCCTTCTACCAGGTCATTCATACGGTTTAAAGATTTAAGAAGGGTAGATTTTCCACATCCACTTGGTCCGATAAAAGCGGTAATTTCTTTTTCCGGAATGTGCATATTGATATCATGCAGTGCATGAAAATTTCCGTAAAAAAGATTCATATCTTCAATTGAAAGTTTAATATTATCACTCATTTTCTGTTATCCTTTCGCGATACGTTTTGCCACCATACCGGACAAACCGTTGATAATTAATACAAATAAAAGAATCACAACTGCTGTTGCAGATGCCTGATTCATATGAAGACCTTCGCTTGAAAGTACATACATATGAAGTGCCAGTGTACGACCAGATCCCATCAGATTCGGTACCTGAGCAACTGTTCCTGATGTGTAAAGAAGTGCTGCTGTTTCTCCAATAATACGTCCGATTGCAAGAATGATTCCTGCCAGAATTCCTGGAACTGCTGACGGCAGTACAATTGTAAAGATAGTTCGCAGTTTACCTGCTCCAAGACCAAAGCTTGCTTCTCTGTAAGAATCCGGAACTGCTTTTAATGCTTCTTCAGCGGTTCTCATAATCAATGGAAGAACCATGATAACAAGCGTACATGCACCTGCCAGAAGAGACATTCCCCAATGAAGCGCTGTTACGAAAAACAGCATACCAAAGAGGCCATATACGATGGAAGGAATACCGGAAAGGGTCTCTGCTGTGATACGGATAATCTGTACCAGTTTATTTCCTTTTTTAGCATATTCTACGAGATAGATTGCTGCAAAAATTCCAAGCGGAGCTGCAATCACAAGTGACAGAGCTGTCATAATAAATGTGTTTATCAAAGACGGCATCAGAGAAACATTTTCTGATGTATATTCCATACTGAACAGACTTGGGGTCAGATACGGAATACCTTTTACAAGAATGTACGCAACCAGGAAAAGCAATACTGCAAAAGTAACAACAGCTGCTCCAACTGTCAAAAGTGCAAGCACTCCTGATCCCGGATGACGCAGATAAGATCTCATATGATCTGCGGTTGATGTTTCATTTCTTTTTTTCATTTTTTCCACCATCGGTTCTGCTACTGCTGTGTTAGTTTGCATTTTCTGACCTCCTGTTCAACAGGGAAAGACTCAGGTTGATGATCAGGATAAATACAAAAAGTACAACTCCTGTTGCGATCAGTGCCTCTCTGTGAAGTCCTGTTGCATAGCCCATTTCTGTTACGATGTTTGCCGTCATAGTACGAAGACCTTTCAGCAGTCCGGCAGGCATTCTCGCCTGATTTCCGGCAACCATGATAACCGCCATTGTTTCACCGATTGCACGACCGATACCAAGAACAACTGCTGCAAGAATTCCTGATTTTGCGGCTGGAAGCATAACTACAAAAATACTTCTTTCCTTTGTTGCTCCCAGTGCAAGGGAACCTTCATAATAACTTTCCGGAACACTTCTAAGCGCTGATTCTGTTGGACCGATGATCGTCGGCAGGATCATGATTCCCAGAAGAAGTGAAGCAGCCAGCCAACTGGTTCCTGTTCCACCAAATGTGCTTCTGATCAGTGGAACCATAAGTACCAGACCGAAGAAACCATATACGATAGAAGGAACACCTGCCATCAGTTCAATTCCAGATTTCAGTGGACGGTAAATTTTCTGTGGACAATAACGTGCCATAAATACCGAAGTTAACAATGCAATCGGAACTCCAACCAGGATTGCTCCGCCTGTTACATAAATACTGGCAATGATCATTGGGAAAATTCCAAATTTATCATTGGATGGTTTCCATACTGTTCCCAAAAGAAATTTCAGCGGTCCGATCTTGGCAATCGCCGGAATTCCGTTAGCAAACAGAAACAAACAAATCAGAAATACTGCCAGGACTGATGCGCAGGCAGCCACCATAAATACAATTTTCATGGCCTGTTCTTTAAATCTATTCATACAGGATTCTTCCTCTCTCATACCAGACACAAGCGAAGCCCGGATCACCGGGCTTTCCGCTTAAGTCTATGTCTATCTGTCAAACTTATTTTGCAAGGTCTTCCCAGTCTGTAGTCTCACCTGTGAAGATGGATTTTACCTGGTCACTGGTCAGCTCATCAACATCATTATCATTGTTTACTACTACTGCAATACCATCTCTTGCGATTTCAGTAGCTGTAAGGTTTTCTTTTGTTTCTTCGTCTTTCAGTTCACGGGATGCCATACCGATATCGCAGATACCTTCTGCTGCTGATGTAATACCTGTTGTAGAATCACTCTGCTGTACTTCTACAGTGATTTTTCCACCGTTTGCTTTCTCATATGCTTCTTTCAGTTTTTCCATAACCGGTGTTACAGAAGAAGATCCTGCAACAACAACTTTGCCTTCTGCATCGCTCTGCTCGTAAGCTTTTGCATCATCTGCTACTTTGATGTATCCGTTGTCTTCAACGATCTGCTGTCCATCAGCACTCATGATGTAGGCTTCAAAATCTTTTGCTGCATCGCTGAGTTTATCGGTTGTAATGATATTGAATGGACGGGATACTTTGTATGTATCGTTTGCTACGTTTTCTGCAGAAGCCTCAGCACCGTCGATCTTAACTGCTTTTACTGTATCATTCAGGGAACCAAGTGAGATGTATCCGATTGCATTTTCATCACCAGCTACTGTTGTCATCATAACAGATGTGCTGTTTGTGATGCTTGCATCTTCTGTTGTCATATCTACTTTTTCATCTCCCTGTTTCTCTTCGATTCCGAACAGTTCAATGAAAGCGCCTCTTGTTCCGGATCCGTCTTCACGGGATATAACATCAATGGCTCCGCTTGCTGCGCTTGCTGTTGCTGCAAATGCGGTTGTTCCAATAAGTGCTGCTGTAACGATTGCTAAAACTTTTTTCTTCATGATAAAATCTCCTCTTTATTTGCTTTATTTAATTTTTGTTTTTGTCTTTCTCATTGACAAGTGCAATTATATGGAAACAAAGTAAAATACATAATCCTAACACTGTAAAATCTTTGTAAAAAAGAGACCACAGCTTATTTTTATAAACTGTGATCTCTTATATATACTATTTATGCCATTCCATTTACCGTTTTGTATTTGTATAGCATTTCTGCATGATTCTGTTCTTCTACCTGAATATCCGCAAGCAGCTTACGTATTCCACTGTCACCAAAAGCAAATACATTTGAGTTGTATTCTCCGGATACCAGTTTTTCTGATGCAATACAGTCTGTTGCCAGAAAAGCATCCTGCTGTTTGTCCTCCGGAGAACTCATCGCTGTATAGCTTGCCTTCGGCTGATAGTCTTTTCCATGATTGTCATTGCAGTTACACTGCGGAACTTCTCCTCTCAGTACACGGTCAAGAGAATCATAATGTTCTCTTTCCTTCTGCTGCAAATTCTGAAAAAGATTTTTTAATTCAGGATCTTTTGCCTGCTGTGCATATCTTCCATATTTCTCAATACAACTTTTTTCCTGTGTCTGTAAATCTTCGATCGTAGTACGTTCTTTTTCCTTTAATATCATCGTATCCGCTTCCTCTCTTTCATTTTACAATACGATGATAGTATTCGTCATACGGGAAATTTTATGCGTTTTTTCCTAAAATAATCTCAATCAGACATTTATCCAGCATGAGCGTACGATTCCATGGATTAAGAATCACGCCCTCTATTTCCTCTGTCTGAATTGCAAGCTGAAACAATTTAACAATATCTGTCAAAAATGTAGACTTGACCCCTCCGCCGCCTTTCAGCTCTTCTTCAAAACTGGTGAATGCTGCCCACCAGTTTTTCCCATCTTCTGTTTTGATTGCCGCAAGCCGAATCTGTCCATCACCTTTCGGCGGTTCTACAGCAATGATCAATTGTCCCTCTTCCTTCATTCGTCTTCGGAGCACTGTCAGTGTATGTGCCAGCATTTCCTGCGATGCTTCCTGCTGCAGACCTCTGATCGCCTCTTCGATTTTTTCATTCCCCTGTAAACCTTTGTCTGTTTTACAATCTTTCATTACTCCACCTCTGAATTTATATTGTTATAAAATTTTCTCTAATTCTGCTAATTCATGTACAACATAATCTGCCGGTTTTCCACTTTTTGTTTTTACTTCCCTGTACTTTTCCACTGAAGGCACATACCAGCACGTGGACATTCCATAAGCCCTGCCTCCGGTAATATCTGCTGTCAGTGAATCGCCGATTATCATACATTCCTCTGGTGTAATTCCTGGAAGTTCTCTCATGCAGCCATCAAAAAACTGTTTTCCCGGTTTATCTGCTCCAAGCTTTTCGGACACAAAACAATGTGCAAAATATTTCAGCATATCTGCTTTCTTAAGTCGATTGATCTGTTGGTCATATGGTCCGTTGCTAGCTGCACAGAGGCAGTAATTCTTCTTATATAAATACTGCAGAATTTCTTCTGCGCCTGCAACCGGTACTGCACTCTGGTTAAGAAGCCTGCGAAATTCTTTTTCCATGTTCACACCATCTGCTGTCAGACCAAGATGCTGTAAAATTGCCTGCCAACGCACATAAAAAAGATCATCCATCGTCAATTCCTTGCGTTCTATTCTCTGCCAGATCTTATTGTTTTCTTCTGTAAAAACAGAAAACATTTCAGCTCTGTATTCCAGTCCCGCTTTCTGAAAACACTGCTTCATCGCCCAGGCTGCCGCTGCGTCAAAATCCAAAAGTGTATTATCAATGTCCAGAAAAAGGACCTTTATTTTGTTATACATATTTTTTCCTCTTACTGTTGAACATAAAATCCTCCAGGTAGAAGGTCTTTTCCAACTGAAACATCTGCCTGGAGGATTTTCATTTTATGTATCTCTCTTTTTATTTACAGAGTAATTTTAAACCAGTCTTTCTCTTCGAATTCAACCACTGTACAGTCATTTGCATATGTACATTCCGGAAGAATGATCATTGCATGAAGTTCATCATTATTCAATGGAAGCGGGCAGAGATGCCAGATTGCTGCATTAATCTTTACCATACATCCCTTCGGCACGATAAATGCCTTCGCCAGTTCCGGAACCGGTGTTCCGCCGGAAGCCGGCGCTACGTGAATGATCATGTCATCATCCAGTGCTACAATTCCCTCCCATGTAGTTGTATGATACTCTGCCATCTTGACGATTCTTTCGTCTTTTCGAACAGCAATTGGTGAAAATGCTATACTTCCTATGCTGGTTCCTGATATACGATCCGGATAAAATTTGTGGATTTCTCCCTGTAACGGATATCCCTCCGGTTCTGTCATGCTGCAGAATGTTCCGTATGGAGCAAAATCTGCTGTATTGATCTTAACTGCTTTTACTTCTCTCATTAGAAAAACCTCCTCTGCTTTTTAATAAAAACCCCATAACTCACCAGTTATCTATTAGTATAACACAGAGAGGTCATATCCTCAAGAGTATCGCATCATATATGACATCATGCAGCCGCCTCGTGCACCTGCAGCTTTTACAAGTTCTATATTTTCCGGTGTAATTCCCCCGATTGCAAATACTGGTATATTTCCATTTGCTCTACAATAATCACTGATTTCTTTTACAAAGGAAAGGCCCTTCCCTTTTACTCCTTTCTTACATTCCGTTTCAAAAATTGTTCCGAGGATGATCTGTGTTGCGCCATGTGCCAAAGCATTTTTCACATCTGCAAGGCTATGGCAGGAAACACTGATCTTTTCAAAACCGAGCAAACTTTCTTCACATGCTAAAAGAGATGTCACAGACAGATGAATATTTTTACATTCTAATTTTCTGGCAATTTCATATCTGGAATGCAGATAGCACGAAACACGATATTCCGCACAGAGTTCCAACACTTCTGCTGACAGTCTTTCATACTCCTCGTCTGACAGATCCTTTTCTCTTAAAATAAGTTCGCACGGATGTAGCGAAAGTACCTGGCGAATCTGCTCCAGATAATCTCCCTTTACCAGATGTCTGTTTGTAATGACAACCGTATCCTTAAACATAGATATAATCATTCAGCACCGGCTGAAGGCCTCCTTCTTCCATGTCATGATACATTTTATCAAAGGATCTGCTGTCATTGATCTCAAACTGCTCATCACCAACATCTTCCTCTGTTTTTCCCTCGTATTTCTCTTCATGGTCTCCAATTCCTGTGGATACACCGGCTGAAACCTTAGTCGCACAGATCTTTGTAATTCCATTTCTGAATTCTTTGCTTTCACGGCTTGAAACCGTAATACCGGCAAAAGGTAAGAAGATTCGATATGCACAAAGCACCTGACAAAGTTCTTTTTCTCCCACATCTCTTGGATTGATCTTGTCATTATTTACAATTGGACGAAGTCTCGGACAACTTAAAGAAAGCTCCGCATGAGGATATTTTCGGTTCAGATAATATACATGAAGTGCAGTTGCCAGTGCATCCTTTCGGAAATCATCCAGCCCAAGAAGTGCAGAAAATCCGGCACCTCTCATACCACCCATGATTGCCCTCTCCTGTGCGTCAAAACGATATGGCCATACACGTTTATGCCCCAGCAAATGCAAAGTTTCGTATTTATCTGCATTGTATGTCTCCTGAAAAACTGTAACATAATCCACGCCACATTCATGCAGATAACGATATTCATCCTCATTAACCGGATATATTTCTATTCCGATATTTCGGAAATATTTTTTTGCAATCTTTACAGCTTCCCCGATATATTCCACATCTGAGTATGTACGACTTTCTCCTGTAAGGATCAGAATTTCTTCCATGCCGGTTCTGGCGATAACCTGCATTTCATGTTCCATTTCTTCAAATGTAAGCTTTTTACGACGGATTTTATTATAACAGTTAAATCCGCAGTATACACAGTAGTTCTGACAATAATTTGCTATATATAACGGGGTAAAAATATAAACAGTATTTCCAAAATGATTTTTTGTGATCTCCTCCGCTTTTCTGGCCATCTGCTCCAGAAAAGGAGCTGCTGCCGGTGACAATAATGCTTTGAAATCCTCAATACTGCAGCTTGCATTTGATAATGCCCGCTGTACATCAGATGCCGTGTAGGAATCATAATCGTAATTTTCCATTGCTTCCAGAACTTTGTCTTTGATATCTGATGCTATTACCTGCATCCCCGGCATATATTCCATATGATTTGTTCGTGAGGACGGATCCTGCTCTAATTTGTGTTTACGCTCCAGTGCTTTGGCAGGAAGTTCATCACTGTCAATAAAATAAACCTGATTCTCTTCGTTCATGTCCCTGCTCCTTATCTCAAAAATCCAGTAAGTGGGTCTGATGCGCTTCCACCTCTGGCTAAAACTCTTCCCATACCGGTAAGATATGCCTTTCTTCCAGCTTCAATTGCCAGCCGAAATGCTGCAGCCATTTCCGGAACATCACCGGCAGTTGCAATTGCCGTGTTAGCCATGATAGCTGCTGCTCCCATTTCCATAGCTTCGCAGGCCTGAGACGGTTTTCCGATACCGGCATCTACAATAACAGGAAGATCGATCTCATCAATCAGAACCTGGATCATTTCTTTTGTAGCAAGTCCCTTATTACTTCCAATAGGTGCCGCAAGAGGCATTACTGCTGCTGCGCCTGCATTCTGCAGATCTCTTGCCACATTCAGATCAGGATTCATATAAGGCAGTACCACAAATCCTTCCTTTGCAAGAATCTCTGTTGCTCTGATAGTTTCCTGATTATCCGGAAACAGATACTTCATATCCCGCATGATCTCTATCTTCACAAAATCACCACATCCCATAGCTCTGCTTAATCTGGCGATTCTGACTGCCTCTTCTGCATTTCTGGCTCCTGAAGTATTTGGCAGCAATGTGACCCCTTTTGGAATATAATCCAGAATATTATCACTTTCCTTCGTATTTGCTCTGCGCAATGCCAGTGTGATGATTTCTGCTCCACCCTGTTCTACTGCCGCCTTAATCAGGTTAATATTATATTTTCCAGATCCTAAAATAAAACGACTGTGAAATTCTTTACCACCAAGTACAAATTTATCTTCCATTTTTCTGTTCATCCTTTTCCTGTAAAATTTTTATTTCTTATTACATAAAAAACAGCCTGTCTCAGTTTCTCAGGCTGCCGCCTCCCATAAAATGCAATACCTCAATGGAATCTCCATCCTGAATAACAATCTGATCCAACGAATCCTTTTGCAAAATTTCAAGATTTCTTTCTACAACAACTGCCTTCAGATTAAATCCTTCCTCCTTCAGGTACTGATACAGATTATGGCCTGCAATATCTTTCTGTTCTCCATTAATTGTTACCATCTTCTCCTCCTGTGTGGTTTTGGGGAATAAAAAAACGCCTATGGAACAAGTCCATAAGCGCATATTATCTCTTATATTTCAGCGCCCGGACGTACCACTCCTACGGTATTTTTATCCGGCGCCTTTGATGTCGGTGAAAAGTGGTGCCCCCAGTTCACCCTGAAACAGAGAACTGAAAATGAGCTCCCTATTCATGAATGTAATTATAGCTTCAATATTCAAATAATGCAAGAATTAATTTTATCCTGAATGGACAGTTACAACAGGCTTTATTTCTCACTTCTCATAATTGTGATAATAGAAACCAGAAGAAGAAACATCGGATAAAAAAGCTTCGGCATGATCTGGAATGCAGAAATCTCTCCGCCCAGCTCATTAACTGCTGAAATTGCAACAAGCATCTGTGCACCATATGGAATGATTCCCTGGAAAATACAGGAAAAAGTATCTAATATAGACGCAGTTTTTCGTGGTGTGATTCCATACTCATGGGACATTTCTTTTGCGATCGGATTTGCCATTACAATTGCTACCGTATTATTCGCAGTTGCAATATCTATTGCTCCGACAAGAAGTCCCATTCCCAACTGACCGCCTTTCTGGCCGCGGAAGATTTTGCGGATCCAGTTCAACAGAGCATCAAACCCTCCATATTCACGAATCAGTGCACACATTGCTGCAACCAGAATTGCAACCATACAGGTTTCAAACATTCCGGTAACACCAGAACCTACATTTTTCAGAAGTTCTAACGCTGTGATATGTCCTCCGGCAAGCATAATAAATGCGCCTGAAACAATTCCGGTCAGAAGAACCACAAAAACATTAATACCAACAATTCCGCCAATCAGCACAAGTACATATGGCAAAACCTGAAGCAGATGGTAGGACTGACTGATATGACCCTGTATTTCCGTCTGAAAGGAAAGAAGCAGGATCACTGCCAGTGTTAATAGTGATGCCGGAAATGCTATCCAGAAGTTTTCTCTGAATTTGTCCTTCATCGCACATCCCTGTCCGTTACAGGCTGCGATCGTTGTGTCGGAAATAAAAGAAAGATTATCTCCAAACATTGCTCCCCCTATAACGGATGCAACACAAAATGCGAGATCAAAGCCTGACGCATTAGACACAGCGGCCGCAATCGGAACCAGAAGCGTGATCGTTCCAACAGAAGTTCCCATTGCCACCGATACAAAACAGCCAACTACGAATAAAACTGCCACCGAAAATCTGGCCGGGATCAAAGTCAGCATAAAATATGCCACACTCTCTGCACTACTTCTTCCCACTACTCCAACAAAAGATCCTGCAGTAAGAAAAATCAGCAGCATTGTAATAATATTTTTGTCTCCGACACCATGTGCCATAATCTCAAGCTTTCTGTCAAAACATACTGTTCTGTTCTGCAGACATGCTACAAGAATTGCAGTCAGAAACGCGACTACAATTGGCACATTATAAAATCCCATTGGGATTTTCATCACATACTCAAACAGAATTCCCAGGCCCAGATACAATACCAGAAACACCCCTATTGGCAGGAGTGCAATTGCGTTGCCCTTTTCTTTTTTCATTGTGTGATTCCCTCCAACTCTTTCTCTCTTCTTAAAAACACGTATCTTTATAATTATACACTATTCCACTCTGTTTGCACAGCAATTCTCTGTTATCATAATCCACCTGTGTAAAAACAGTATCCAGATGCATATATCCCCGCCCTCAATAGAATATGGCTGTTTTTGTATTATCTCCATCTTAATACATATTGATGAACTATACAAATATTCTTTCCTGATATCCGGCAGTTTTGTATTTTTTTATCTGATCAACCACCGGAATCAAACCGACATCTGTGATTTTATCCAGAATTTTCATTCTTCTGTCAGAAATCACTTCCTCAGATCTGCTTTTTTTATAATCTTCCGGAGTCATATGCCAGAAATGAAACTTTCCCTGATAATAATCTGCCAGTTTTTGTGCGATCAAAATCCCTTCCGGATCCAGATCACCAGAATAATAAATCGTAGTTTCAGATTTTGCCAAAAAATCAAGAAGCATAAGTCCCGCAAGTCGAGGCTGACCATTCATGCACATGCATGAACACTCAGCCTTTCCACAAAGCATTGCAAAAACGGATGGATTTTCCACTATATAAATCTTCTGCTGCAGACATCTTACCTCTTTCCAGTCAGCAATTACTCCAAGAGGAACCTGTATCATATCATTTTCTTTTTGAAATCCATCCATTCCCATGTGAATCATTCCATCTTTTTTTACTGCCTCTACATTACACACCATCGCATAATTGGATACATCATCCAGAAGAATTCCTGCTGCAAGAAAACTTTTCTGTCTCTTATATGCCGGAAATATTTCTGTACCCTCTATCAGTAAATTCCGTTGTTCCAGACTTCTTTGAATAATCAATTCAAGTATCCTGCCGCCAACAGTTCCCCTGTCAAATGCATGTGGATTTCCAGTCAGCATTGCAGCAAAAACTGCCAGATATACTTTCTGTTCCATTCGGTATGGCAGTTTATTAAATATTTCTGCTGAAAGATATAATTGCTGCTCCAGTTCACCAAAATCTTCTCTGGAATCTCCTTTTAACATATGCATGATATATTCCAATTCTGACTGTGCAGGTGTTCCTTCATAATCACTGATAACACGCCGGATGATTTCCTGCCTTTTTTGTTCTTTTAACAGATTTTCTTCCTGTTTACCCATGAGTGGCTGACCAAAGTAGCTCTCCAGTATCATATCCGGTTTAATTTCTTTATAACGACTGTTTTCCAACGCTTTCTGAAATTTTTCAGCAGATATGGAAACGCTTTTCTGACGATGAAAACTTTTCCCGAAAAATCCCTCTAGTTCTTCTATCTCTTCCGGAGTCAGATTTCTGATAACAACGCTTCCGCCAAATCTTCCATAAGAAACATATTTCTTCTTAAATCCTCTCAGGACCTTATTCCACACGGAGTTTTGGCGGAAATATTTTACACATTCCTCCAGTTGCTCAGATTCAGGCTTCCTGCTCAAGCTCTATTCCTCTCTTTTCTACATTTTCCTCATCTTCCATTAATTCTTTCATGTGTCCATTCCAAAGATATGGCATCACTGTAACAAATTTTGCATTTTGCGGACGAATCAGCTGATAAATAGCAAGCGCATCCAATGTATCACAGTCTCCCCAGAGTACCTGCGAATTAATAATAAAATCAAACTGAAATTCTGTCATAAGGCGGAACATATCCCTGATATTTTTATTATCTACTCCGGCAAAAGCTTCATCCAACGAAATCAGTCTTGGGGCATCTTCTCTGCCACCCTGGTATTTCGCAACTACTGCTGAAAACAGCGGCACATACATGGACATTGCTTTTTCTCCTCCACTGAATGTACCAAATACACTGTTTGTCAGTTCTTTCTGTCTCTCTCCACTCTTCTGGCAAAACAGCTGGAATTCAAACCATTTTCTGTAATCCAGGGCATCCTTCATAATCTGATAAAATGATATCATTCCTGCACTGTCTCTTGCATTTCTGCGTGCCTCGTCTACCTTCGAACGAAAATGTGCAGAAAGACGGGATGCTTCTTCTTCGCTCATCAGCCGATAATCTTTTTTCAACAATTCTACCAGTTCTTTTGTATCCAGCTGGTCTTCCTGCTCTGCTGTTTTGCTTCTCCATCTTAAGCTGAGTTTCAAACCACTGGAGGTATTCATTCCATTCATCAGGGAATTCATTTTCTGTACCCAGGCAACAGATGAATTAATTTTTCCGCGAATCTTTCGGCTTACTGTATTGGCAAGAATATCTTCAAAGAGTTCTCGATCTCCATCTTTAATCAGATTTTCCAGTTCTCTGATATCTTCTTCCAAATGCTCAATAAGACTTGCAAAGGATATTTTTACTCCCTGATAACGGGCAGAAATATCAAGTCTTTTCGGAGTAAACTCGTCTGCTTTTTCCTCTTCCAGATCCTCAAATAATTCATTCTGCATCAACTGATAGTCCACCAGAAATCCTCTGTTTTCAAAATAGGCACTATTCAGATTGTTGATGATCGTATCCTTATGAAGGTTCTTTCCTTCTGTCTCCAGATAAGCTCTGATATGTGACAGATCCTTTGAAAGTTCGTCTGGAAATTCTACATAATTTAGATTATATTCTGCCTCATAGCATCTGGAATAATATTTTGTTTTTTCTTCGTAAGCCTGAATTTTTTTTCTGTCCTCTTCCAGTTTTTCAGCTATCTGTTTAATTTCTTCCTGAGTCTGCGTTTTTCTGCGCACTGTTTCCTGCAAATTTTCCGGATACGCACGAAGCCAGGAAATACAATCATCCAGTCGACTCTTGATTTCTTCATAGTCTGTCAGACTTAACTGTTCTTCGATTGAACGTTTTTCTTCTGTTTTTCTTGCCATTTCCCTTTGAAGTGATGTAATGTCATAACGAATCTGATCCATGTCTGCATCCAGATCTTCTAATCTTTCCTTTGAGGCTGACAGATATTCTATGCATGTAAGCATCATTTCATGAACTGCTTTCAATCCGATAAGATGTTTTCCATATTCTTCTGCTGCCGCCTTTGCATTCTTAAAAACAGAATAGGAACATTCCAGATAAAGTGCTTCTGCAATTACAAGTAACTGTTTCTTTTTCTCCTTCAGTACTTTGATTAATTGTTTTAATTCTTCTTCCAGTCTGTTATTTTCATTCTTTAATAATTTTAATTCATTTGCCTGTTCTCTCAGCATCAGGAGTGCTTCCCGCATATCAGTATCCGTTGGAAGATTTTCATATTCTTTCGCTAAAATATTTTTTCGCTCTACCAGATTTTGCTTTTCTTTTTCACAATGCTGAATTTTCTCTTCGAGTTCATAAAGTCTTTGTTTGCATTCTTCTATCTTTGCAAGCCGTTGTCTTTCCCTTGCCTTTTGTCCAAGAAATCCTGGCTCATACTCCCCGGTAACAGTTCCGGTAAGAACTCCCATACGATAAGTTCCATCTGGCTGAATTGTCATATCAGCATCTGTATCATAAGCAATATTTCCCAGGATTTTTATAAGGCGCTGGCTGGAAAAAATATCATTCAGTTCTTCATTAAGTTCCAGAATATCCAGCAGACTTTTTTCTGCATGTTTATTTCCTGCAAACAAATAGCGGTCTTCGCAGCCTTTTTCCCACTGCAATACCTGTTCTTTATATTCTTCATCTACTATGATTGCATCCAGTATTCCCATTCGGAGCAGTGCTTCTTCCAGACGGCTGCAGGCAGTTTCATCCAGTTCCTGTCCGAATTCAATCACTTTGTAAAATTCCTGGTATGGAATGTTCATTGCTTCCAGCCTCTGGCGATTTCTGATCACAGCTTCCGATCTCGGTGGTTCTGGCTCTTTCTGATTTTCCCAGGCAGTTAATTCATTTTGGATCTCCGTTTTTTCTATCTGATATATTTCTTCTTCCAGTTTGCTCTTTTCCAGAGCCGTCTCTAATTTTGTCTTTATATAAATCCAGGCATCAGCAACCTTCTGACGCACAGTTGCAAAATCTGAGCTTTCTCCATAAGAATCAGCAAAGTTACTCAACTCTCTCAGCAGTTCTTTGTCCAGTATAAGCTCCTGATTCTTCCCATTCCACTGATATAAAGCTTCTTTCCACTCATTTTCTACCTGAACAAGGACACTTTCCAGTTCAGATATTTTACGCTGTACAGAATCAATTCTACGAATCTGTTGATCCCGTTTTTGTACGAATTCCTCTTTCTTTTGTTCCAGTTCTTTTGTCTCTGACAAAATTTCCAGACCTTTACTGATCTGTTCTCTGGTATGTTCAAACTGTTGCTGATGCAGATCAAATCTGTAATGTCCTTCCTGATTTTTCAGAAGTTCTTCCTGCATAAATGCATTCTCTTCAAAAGCCATTATTTCAGCCTCTGATGACATTTCTTCCAGAAGCTCGTTCATTTCTTTTTCTTTCTCATATTTTCGATCTTCTTCTGCTTTGATCTGACTTTCTACATCTTGATATTGTTCCTGCTTTTTCTCCAGAAACTGGTTCTTTTCGACTAAATCTCTCTCATGTTTTTCTATCTCCTGAACCAGCGCTGCTTCTCTGTTTTTCAGCGAAACGGCATCGCTTTTGCTCAATGACTCCCTTTCTTTTTCCATGGACTCATGTTTTGCATCCAGCTGCTGAAGTTCTCTTTCCAGCTCTTCCGTTTTCTGACAGCATAAATTTTTTCGCTTCTCGTGTTCTTTTTCTGCTGTCTGAGCCTCTTCCAGTTTTGACTTTGCCTGCTCTAATCTGACTGCTTTATCATACAGCATCTTCTGATTATATTTTTTTAAAACTGTATTGATTTTTTCTGCTGCCTGATGTGCCTCTCTTCGGCTCTTCAGATTCATATTCATTGCATCCATATTTTCAATTGCTTCAGACATCGGACGCAGATCTTCATCAGACAATGGCTGAAGAGAGTCGCTCAGAATATCATTAATAACCGAAGGTTTGAAATCTTTTGACAGCTTAGGTGTTCTTAACTGAATCAGAAGATCAATCATCTCTTTGTACTCTTCCGGAGTGTCAAATCCAAAGATCTGTCGGTTTACATATTCCATATAGTCGACCTGTCTGTCAATCACTCTTCCGCCATTGCCAATACGGTTCTCTAATTCCTTTTTAGATAAAGTTATCTTTTCTCCTGTCTCTTTGTACAGAAAGAAATCCTTTCCAACACGTCTTCCATCAGTCAGACTAAAATACCATTTATCCAGAGGTTTTCCCTTTCTTGCACGGATTCCCATCCCGATCGTAAGATATGTTTCACTGTCCTTTCTTTTAAATTCAAGATATAAATAGCCGGTTCGTTCTTCTCGTCCATCATTCTCCTCCAAGAGATAACTGCTCATCTTTCTGTCTCTCGAACCAAATGGATCCAGCCTTTCCGGACTCATATTTCCATCCAGCAGAAGCGGCACAACACTCTGCATTGTAACGGATTTTCCCGAACCATTTGAACCTCGAAGAAGCATTCTTCCTTTGACAAATGGGAATTCCTGCTCATCATAATACCAGAAATTGATCAATCCGATTTTGTTTGCCTGCCATCTACTATTCATCCTCTGATCCTCCTGCATAGTCTTCCGGATAGCTTCCCTGTAATTTTCCGACCGCCGGACAGATTCTTATCTGCTGTATTGCGTCCTCTTTCTTCAAAAACATCCAGCGTTCCATTTCATCAATTACTGTTTTTACAAATTCGCCTTCCGGCATTTCTCTGTAGTTTTTGGAAAATCCACTTCCATAGTCTTTCTTTACTTTCTTAAGTAAATTTTCAAATTCTATTATATTTACAGAACACATTTCTCCAGTTTCTGTTTTCCATTGTTCTGATTCAATTTTTTCCCTTATTTCACCAAAACAGAGGAGCAAAATATCAGACAATGAATTATTTCCCGGAAATATGTTGCCTATCCTGCAGTTTTCGCCAGACAAAAGATATGCACTTCCTCTGTGAATATGGACATGACAGTCAAATATCTGCTCTAACTCCTCACTTAATCTTCTGCCATAATATTTCAGATATTCAAAATCCTCTTCTGAGCCATCTTCCCTGTACATGGCCGGTGCAAACAGAAGCCTCTTATAAACTCGATGACGCCGCGCAAATCCTCTGTCCTCATCCATCTGAAACCATTCACTTTCCTGAAAATCTTCAGGCTTTGTATATTCCAGGATATCTTTAGAAAAATTGCGCATAAAGTATCTGGAAGCTCCTGTATTTCCATACAGAACTTCTCCTGCTTCATTATCCATAAAAGCATTTTCATTTCCATCAGTAATCTCTATCAGTCCCTGATCTACTGCATACCTGAGAACTTTTATTAATCTTCGTCGGTTTGTATATAATGTCCAATCGGTAATATCCCCTGGAAGATTTGCACTGATATATTCAGTCAGCTGAGACAATATAAACTGTCCGTCTGCATCCCGGTCTTCCAGAAACATCAGCAGGATACAAAGATATGTATATTCTTCTTTTGATGTAAATACCTGAATCCCCATAAAATCTTCCGGTATAACAGGAATCTTCTCCATTTTTATCAAAAGAGAATTATCTATGATCTGGCAGCCTAATTTCTCTGTTGCGAATTTTCTGAGTTCTCCCAGTGAATCCCTTAATTTATAATATAGCTCTTTATCTTCAGATTTCAGGATCCATCTCCGGTTAAAAAGGATTTCCAATCCTGTCATTTACATTTCCTCCTGAAATACAATTGCCATTCTTGGCATTGTAAAGTTTCCGTCCTCGCAGTGGACTATGCATTTCTCTCCCACACGTGATCTGTCCAGTACATATCGTCTTCCGTCATCCGTTCTGGCAGTAAAATCTGTATCCTCCATAGCGTCTGAGAGCCATTTTAAAAGAATTTCACGAATCCTCGGCTCCAGCACGGGCAACTCTGCAAAATCAATTCTGCCATTTTTCTCCAACTGCTGCAGCTTCTGCATTTCTTCTTTTTGCTGCTGAAGCAGTTTTTTTCTTGTTTCACGTTTCTGTTCCGTCGTTTCCCGTATACCACTTCTCTTTGATTTTTCTCTGTAAGTACGTACTCTTGGCTTCAGACTGATCTGTAGCGGTGCTCCTTCATATACTCCCTGATTCATACTGTCAGTTTCACGGATCAATTCACCCGCCAGATGATATGACTGTTCAAGACCAAACACCATAGCTGACATTTTATGTGCCTCTGACATGTCCCTGCAGCGTAAAAAAAGTTCTGCCACTTTTTTGTATTCTTCTTTTCGATTTGCCCCAAGAGCATTCTTTTCACTTAGTTGAGCTGCATATCTTGTAATTCTGCGGATAATCTCATTTGTTGCATCAAACAGCTTTCCCGCTTCATTTTCAGTTCCTTCCGCGCCAACAAACCAGTTGTAAATACTCTGAAATCTTCCTCTTATTTTCTGTTCAATCATTGGCCTGGTTATTTCTTCGACTTCCATTCTTGGTATCAGAAGCTCATAATTAATAATTTTCTCAAAAATAATCTCCCATACTTCTTCCTTCTGTACACGAAGATTTTCTTCTATTACTCCTACATTTCTCTGTAATCCTTTGACAAAACTGCGCAGATATTCGACTAATCGATCTTTAAAAACCAGAAATTCATTTGTACGCATCATTTCTTCTGCTTTCACACTGTTCAGATCACGGATATAATCCTGATAATTCTGGTTCAGGCGGACAAAATCATTATTCAGATCCGACCACCAGGTATAAACTGTATTATCGTCCAGTTCTGTCATTTCCGGAACCCTTTCAATTTCTCTTCTGATTCTCTCGAGCAATGTTGGTTCCAGTGATGCTCCTTCAATAAAAAGATTCTCCAGCCGCAGTACCAGTCGTTCGATTTCCACACTGTATTCAGACATCTGGTATCTATATTTCTTGTTCTTAAATTCTTCAATAGTTGCAACATTTCTCGTATCCTGAATTGTATTCAGGTTCTTCCATTCCACCAGCATCGCCAGATCCTGTTGACACTGCTCCGGTCGATAATCCGCAAAAAATGGATCTTTTATCATTTCTTCATAGATATCTTCCTGATACATCCAGTATTTCAATTTTTCATAATTTTCAAAAAAAATGCGCATAATACAGCGATACCGGCTGACATTATCCGCATTTAAATACTTTACTTCTGTTAGTGGTTTTATTGATTTGTCTGATACCTGCACGATAGGGCTCCTTTATCAGTGAATATGAATTGATAGGCTAATCATATCATGCAGACAGATATTGTTCAATGTATGTTTTCTGGTCTTAGAATGAAATGTTACGTAACTGTTCAATAGAGTGAACAATAAATACGTTACTGCAGGGCAGCCTGTTTTACCTGGGTCAGGGCTTTTGCAACTGCAGGTATGGAAATAATGATCACTGTAATGATTCCCTCCGCGAGAAGATAGCTGTAATTGTATACGATCGGATATACAGCTGTCAGTGATTTCGGAAAATTTTCCGGCATATAACTCATCCAATAAAGGTATCCGCCAAGAGCATGAAACGCTCCTCGGGCAATCACTGCAACGATATATCCTTTCAGCAGTCCATGACTTTGTTTTGCAAAAAATCCGGCTACACCAAGTGCTGCAAATGCAAGTATGTAATCACAGCATACCTGGAAAAAAGAGAGTACATAAGGTTCCTGAATAAACTGCAGGATTCCGTAGGCAAGCCCTGCCATAATTCCTGTTCCTACACCATACCAGTTTGCAATCAGTACAATAAAAAGCATACTGCAAAGTGTAACACTGCCTCCCCACGGCAGTCTGAAGATTTTCAGATAAGAAGTAACAAAAGCTAATGCAATAGCCACCGCACAGAATACCAGCTGTCTTGCAGTAAGCTTTTTCCTGTCTGAATTTTTGCCTGCCAGATAAATGGCCAGAAAAAACAGAACAATTCCAGCAATTATTGTGATGGCATATCCGGCAGTTGTAAGCCCACCATCAGCAGTTACCATAAAATTAAACATAAAATGACCTCCCTCTTATTTATGTCGGTAGTCACCCAGTTTGGGGACTTTCGATGATTTTAATCATTCTTACTATAACACAAAGCAGGAGATTTGGGGGATTTTGTTTTGTCTTGGAACTCTTCTTAAGATTACAACATTGGTATTATCATATTCATCCAAAGCCAGCTTACCGGCATTACAAGCACCATGGCCGGAATCATATCTGCAACTGGAAAATCATGGATTTTAGCAATTCGAAAACCTGTAGCAAGAAGAAGGAAACCACCACATGCTTTAAAATCTGCAATCATATCTGGTGTGGTCAGTGGAAAGATAAATTTTGCTGCTGCAAATATAATAAGAAAAATTATACACTGAGGAATTGCAACCGCTACGATCACCATGCCTAGGGTTCCTCCAAAAATCATCGCTGTAAAGAAATCCAAAATCGACTTAGAGATTAAAATCGTATGATCACCGCTCATTCCAGAATCCAGTGATCCATAAATTCCTGTCCCACTTGCACAAAACAACACAATGATCGTCACAAGCATCGACATATATTCTTCTTTAGACAATGTTTTATTTTTATTCGGGAAAAGTTTCCCCACCGGCTTCTCCATGCAGGCTGCTCCTTTGTTAATAATCCCTCCCAGATCAACAGCCAGACCGATAGCAGTTCCTATGATCACTGCAAAGATGACGGCCGGCATATTTTTCATAAGCCCAATAGCACTAACCCCCATTCCCATTGAGCAAATACCAAAAATCTTAGTAAGCTCCGCATTGAGTCTTGCTGGCAGTTTATGCCCGACTAATGCTCCAATCACCCCTCCGACAGCGACGGACAAAGCGTTGATGATAACTCCTGTTGGCATATTATTTATTCCTTCCTATTTTTTACATAATCTCTTGAAATCTTCAGTTCGGTAATCCCTATAGGGACTTCAGACTCTCTTTTATAATTACCCGTTAATTGTGGAAGTGAACCAGGACACCACCTGATTTTTCTAAAACATAGTAACACGATGAGTAAGATGTGTCAAAATCATATCAGATGTGAGATGACTCCCACCACTGCAGGTGGCGAGCAACAGAAAAACCCCGGAAACCTTGCGGTTCCGGGGTATCTTACGTTTGGACACAATGTACCTTGCGGTACTCAATATATATTAATCAGTGATTACTCGATGATTGTAGCAACACGACCTGAACCTACAGTACGTCCACCTTCACGATACTTTAATCCCGTTTTACTTCTTATTTTTTATGGTTTTCTCTCCAACATACAGTGAAAAACGGCTGATTTGCACCATATATTTTTATTTGCCTGATTTCTTGGCACCGGAAGCCCTGGTCGAAAAGATTCTCTTCCACGGCTAACAGATGCTACTCTACCAACTTTATATTGCACCGGTAATTTTTAACTGTTATAATCGAAACATGGGTGCTACCATAACGGTAGGCGGTTAGTCCTTCAACTTCGGTCGTTGCAAAACGAGTGCCAGTGGCACTCGTTTTGCAACGACCGAAGTGAAACGGAGACCTGTGACCCTCTGATTACATAGAAACCTGTAAAGGAATCCAGTGGAAAGGAGGGCTAAGCCAATGAGTATTGTTGACTTCATAGCAGTAGTGAGCTTCGGCTTAACCTGCTTTAGTATCGGATATACATTAGGCAAAGATAATCATAA